>ERZ1292632.5-Hain-H43-01um-R2-5-length-309430-cov-19_pt2 | contig 265317 bp, 302 predicted proteins | sample MGYA00564407_ERZ1292632 | MGnify/ENA primary metagenome ERZ1292632 (study PRJEB36523, sample SAMEA6512637) | groundwater metagenome | collected 2019-01-08 | study: AquaDiva: Metagenomics assemblies of 32 groundwater samples | reverse complement strand
TAATAGGCGTTGTAGTATTAGCACTAGGTAGCTTCATATTAATAAAAGCAACATCAAAACCAAAATTAACAGAAGTTCCAATTTATCACGGGGAAAAGGTAGTCGGTTATAGACGAATACATGCTAATTGAAGATTAATAATACTTTAACTATGTGTGAAAAATTATAGAGTACATTAAACCACGTTAACTTATAGAATTATATCAATGTCACATTATAAATAACAATTTCTCCACAGATAATCACATGTTCTTAAGGAACATGTGAACCAAGTCTCTTCAAATGTGCTTCAATATCTTTTCTTCTCTTATCTCCTTCAGGTGTGTCTAAGCTCAATATATCTAAATACTCAGATTGTAAACCAGCAATAGTTCTTGCCTGTGCACTCTGATAAAACATACTTAATTCATGAGCTCTAAAGTATTCATGTATTCCTTTATCAAATATCAAAGCAAGCAATATCGCTCCAAATATGATATAATATATCGTCTTTCCTAATTCATTTATATGTGGATATCTAGAAACAAACAACGCAAGGAAAACTCCTAGATATATCAACCAGCCAAGTCTTCTAATCGCTCCACTCGCTTTACCTGCATGTAATATATAGATGAAAGCAATAAAAGGAAGCATCGTAACTAATACAATTCCAAGAGTTCCATAAGGTAATAGTATTCCTGCAAATAGTCCTTCTTCCTTCATGAACCTTATAGCTAATATAGAAATGACTGCAGCAATTATTGTAACAACTCCTCCTAAATCCTTAAACCTTGGAATAACTCTCAATGACACTTTAACCAATACAAATATTAAAATCATAACGAGAACTTTAGTAAAAAAGAATTCATCAGTACTATACTCTCCTACAAAAATACCGAATACCGGTTTGGCAATCTCAGTAGCCTTAGTTAAAACATTACTAATCTCTCCAGGAATATTAACCTGCGCACTTACAAAACTAACAAATAACAAACCAACAAATAAAAATAAAAATATCATCCTCATCTTTTTAATCATAACATATTCAATAGAACGTTATTTAAAAACATTCTTAATTCATTTAGATAAAGAATACTACTCTAAATTATAAGAATTAAGAATACATTTCAAAAAAAAATTATTATCTTACACAATAAACCTGCTTGAATATTATCGATAACAATCTATTCTCGCAATGTAAAAACTAATTATCATCAAAAGAAAGTAATACTAAAACAAAACATCAGAAAGTAATAACATTTATAAATAACTAATATTTATACAAACCATGAACAAAAAGAGTTTATTGGGATTTTTCTTTATCTCATTACTTCTAGCATCCTTTATCTTCTCATCTAATTTAGTATTAGCGCAACCTACAGTGCCTACCACAGAGCAAGAAGCACAGGATATGGGTTTTGCAAGTTTAGAAGAATATGAGAATACGGTATCTGTTCCAGCAATAGTTCCAACAAATCCATCTACATCTTCAAGTTCTTTCTCTATGGAAAGATTAAGAAATCTTGCTCTAGTCGATCTTTGGTTAAAGGGATACAATTCAGCAAACTTCAGCCTTGCTGGAGAACTTGTTAAAGTTCTTTTACTTATCCTTATTGTTCTTCTAGTACATTCAGCATTATCTTATGCAGAATTCTTACATGGTGGAGTTAGATTTGTAGTATCTATAATAATTGGTCTATTAGCAACATTTTTAGTATCAACTGAAGCTCTTCTAAGTTCATTAACATCATTCACAGCATTAGGAACAGCAATTTGGATTTTCCTTCCAATTTTAGTATTAACATTCTTCACAATAATGGTAGCTTCTTCAGCTGCTCCTTTTGGAATGCTAATTCAAAGAATACTTTGGTTAGTTTATTCAGTTTACACATTCTTAAGTGGAATAGTTATATTCTCTCTTGCACAATCAAAAGCTGGAAGCGGAATAGCTATATTCCTAAACACATACATCGTTAATCCATTGTATGGTGGCGCAAATTCAGCAGTACTTACTGGAATGAGAACAAATGCAGATGCACCAACAGCAATTCTACTTATGGTAGTTTCAATAATGGTCTTCTTCATAGCAGTAGTAAAAGCTCCTTTTGCAGAAGCTTGGCTTGCAAAGTTAGCAAGAGATGAAAAGATAATGAAATATCAAGACGAAATAGAAAAAGCAGCAGCTAAGAGAAGAACAGATGCTAAAGATGTTGACGGCAAGTAATAATCTATTATTTTTATCTCATCTAATAAATACATAATTCAACCACGAAAAGCTATTTAAACAAAGATTATCTAATGATACAATGAATAATAAAAGAGGCATGAAATTATTTGCGTTATTCGCATTTCTATCTATTCTATTAATATTATCGACAGTTATTGTAAGTGCACAAACCGGTGGAGAATATCAAGATTTCTCAGAGACAAATATAGTTGATGATGAAGAACCTCAGAATTTTGCAACTCCTGCATTTAATTATAAAAATCAATGGTATTTATACAATGAATCAAGTAATAATTATAAAACTAATGATGGAAAAAAGAGCTTTAGTGATGTGCCTTATGGTGCATCGGATTTTATAGGATTCAAAGAGGGATTCAAAGTAGAACCAGGTTTTTTTGATAATTTTGGAGATAAATTTGCATCATCTTCATTTATCAAATATGTTTTTGGGACAAGAGGAAGTGATAATATATTTCAAAGAGGATTTGCTTTCATAGGTTATGGAGACGAACTAAAAGAATACACAAGTGCGAGATATTGTCTAATATATTTAGATACATCCACAAAAAAGACAACTTTAGAGATAATTAGTTTTATAGTAGTGTGGATTTTCTTTCTTATACTTGTTGGTTTTCTAATAACTCATTTCATAAAAAAGAAAGAAGGAAACACAATAACAATCATCATTGGGTTAGTTTTTCTTATCTCTTCCCTAATGTTTTGCGCAGGAATAGGACCAATAGCAAGAGGATTAGGAGCGATATACTTAGCAGGAATACTTTGTTGGACTTTATTAGAATTACTTAAAAAAATAATAGGAGATGTGGATATAGAAGCTATTAAAGAGGTATCTGAAAGTATAATATTTAAGTTCAAATCTGCGATAGCTTTCGCAAATGCATTTACACTTATATTTGGATCAATATACATTCTATTAAATATTCCCGGAATAAGCATATTAAAACCATTATTCTGGCCACTATTTACTGATTATGGTATAAGTATAAGCTTTCCATTCGCTTTAGAAGTTTCAAACAGCGTTGCAACAATAGCTAATCTTTCCTATTGGACAGACTACATTACAATATTAGCACCACTTATAGGTCTCATGGCTTTAAGAGCATTAGTTTTTAGTCTTATGAGCTTTTTAATACTAGTAGTTATAGCTATATTAATCAAGGGACGTAAATTAATTACAGATATGATAATTCATTACCAAAGTGAAAAAAGAAGAATAAAAATGCAACAAAGAGTAGATAATCTTTCATATTTAGCACAAGCAGCAGATATATTTGCAAATGCTGGAAAAAAACCTAGAAATTAAACATTTAAGCTCTACTAACTACTTCAGATTGAATATCATAAGATCCGCTTCTAAAAGCATTAGTATAACTCCTAACTTGTTCATCAACTCTACCTGCATATGCATCTAAAGGATCTGATTCATCTGTATCAGGGTTAGCTCTTTGATAAGCACCTATACCTGCCATTACTGTAGGAATTAAATTAAGAGCAGTATTAGCAACAACTCCAAATAACCCTACTCCAACACTTCCAGCCAAAGAAGCAATACTATAAACTGCTCTAGCAGGTGCCTTTAATCCAATTTCATAAGCTGCTCCAGCCACTGCTTTTACAACTTCTCCTGCTTTACCCATCATAAACTCATTTCTCTGATTAGCAATTAATTTTGCTTGCAAGCCTTGCTGTCTTAAAGCTAACAATGTGGTTACATCCACATCACCAGGCTGTGTTCTTTCTGTTGAGTTCATCTTTTTCATAATTTCTATAAGAAGAAGTAGTATTTAAATCTTTCTATTTAGTGTAACTAAGTAGTAGTAAATTATAGTTTCTTTTCCAATCCGCCAGCGTTCTTATCATGATGTTCTTTAAACAAAATATATTCTTTACGAGGTATCTTAATAGTATGCCCTTCTCCTTTTAGCGCGTAACTCTCTGTTGCTCGCTTAGCCTTTCCAGAAGCCCTTTTAACAGTAGAAGTTTTTCCAACATTAGTTTTTGAAGCTCCTTTAACTTTTTTAGTTCCTACATCTTCTTTGGCAGCACTAGCAACTCTCTGAGAATCAAGGTAAACATGAATAACTGGAGAATAATTATTATTAAATACAGGATTAAAAATTGGGCTAATAGTATTAGTAGGATTATAAGTGGGACTAAAAGTATTTGTAGAGTTTCCTATATTCTTGGCAGTTACATTACCATAATCTTTCGGATTACCAAAATTAGTTGGGCTTACAGTATTAGTATTTACTGGGTTAATTGTGGGGTTTACATTATTAGTATTAGTTGGACTAGCCGTATTTGTAGGACTAGCTGTAATCGTTGGATCGACACTATTACTAGGACTATTAGTTCTATTCATTCCTCCACCGCCCATTCCTTGAGGATAACCATATCCATAACCCTGTTCATGCATTCCTGGTCCGAAATGCCCTGGCCCATAAGGTCCACCTTGGGGCATTGGTCCACCAGCATCAGGGGGAACTGGAGGCATTCCAGGAGGATAACCATGTCCGTAATAAGGATTAAATCCGTGTGGCTGTTCTCTTTTCTTATATTTTGCTATGAGAATACTTGCTATAGAAGGAGCTAATCCAACTGCAAGTTTTCCAAAACCTTCAGCTAATTTATATCCTCCTCTTAATAAAAATCCTGCTCCACTAGGGAAAAATTCAGCAACATAAGCTCCTGCTTGTCCAGTTCCAACAGCGCTTCTAGCAACATAATCTAAAAAGAGCTTATTTGCTCCAGCTTTTGCTGTAAACATTTTCAATTCACTTTCAGCTCTCGCTCTCTGCATATCTAAATATACACCTACATCTACCGGGCCTGCTTGGTTTTCTCTACTCATAATTAATCCCATTTTATCTCATTTATAAATCTTTCTATATGTAACCACCCTATAATGACAATAATATAGCTATAAGTATACTCTAAAACTTTAAAATGCTCATTGTATTAGAAATAAAATGAATAAAAGAGGAAGGATATTACCATTATTTCTAATCTTCTTACTAGTATTACTTCCATTCGCAAGTGCAGACTTGCAAGATACACTACAACAAAAAGCAGACAATTTACAAGATAAAGCTGATAAAGCAGAAGACTTAGCCAACACACTATCCGATAAAGACTCTAGAACTGAATATCTCTCTAAAAAATGGGGCGAGTTCATTAATAAAACACCAATAGGAAAAGCAATAATTTTAACAACTGCAACAGTAAAAACAGCAGACCCTTTAATAGAACTAGTATTTGGAGAAAAATTCAATTTTAATCTTAATTTTCTTCTTATATTCTCAATCTGGCTATTCATATTTGCAATTACAAGAAAGATCATTATGCCTTCAATAAGCAGTAAAATAAAAATATACTCTCCACTTTATCATGGAGTAATAGCATTCGTAATAGCTTCTCTATTTGGAGGAACTAAACTTATTCCTTTGCTAGCCAAATATATAATACTCTCTCCAGTAAACATGATACCAAGCCTATTTGCACAAATATTTATCCTTCTTTTAATATCCTGCCTATTAATATATTACACAATAAAGATAAAATATCCATACTATGAAGAAAGGCAAAGACAACTGAACGATGCTCAGAATAAAATCATAAAGAATCAGCAGGAACAGCTGGAAAAAGAAGAAAAGAAGATAGCTGAAGGAAAAGGAGAATTAAAAGAAATAGAAAGACAGACAGGTATTGCGGAAACAAAGCACCTTTCTCCAGAAGAAAGAGAAAAGAGAAAAGCAGATACACTATCTGGACTAGAGATTGCAAGAAAACTAGGAGAGTCACTAGATGAAGAAACAGAAGATAAAGTAAAGAAAACAGTTGAAAGAACTAAGTTAGATAAAACAGAAAAATTAAATAAAACTAAGAAGTTAAATAGATAATTATAAATTTATTAAATCATCAAAAAAAACTAAAACAATTTCCCCTGTGCATTACTCTTCTTAACTTCACTCAATTTAGATATCTGTTTATCAACTCTTTCTTCTGAGAATTCATGTTCTTCAACAAGAATCTTTTTTATTTTATCAACATTGAATTTAGGAAAGGTTATCTTCATCTTTTTTACATTAGGTTTTTTGAAAATCTCGAAAATCTGTTTCCAATCAAAATTCAATCTTCCAGATTCTTCCAATTCTTTAAAGATTTGAACAGGATACTTCTTCTCCCTTACGAGTGCAATCGCCTTCTTAGGACCAATTCCCCTAACTCCTCCTGGATTAAAATCAGTTCCTACCAAAACTGCTAAGCTAATAAACTGATCAGCATCAATATTTAAGGAATTCAAAACTTTTTCATATTCAAGCATTTCAGGAGAAATATAAATCGTACCTGAAACTGTCTTTCTAGTTCTTGCTAAAGTTAAATTTTGAATTAATCTTGTCCCACCAACTGCAAGGGCATCATAATCTTGTGAAGCAACAGCATATGCTTCTCCAGATTTTACAAGTTCAGAACATTGCATTTCTCCCTCTCCAGGAGCCTGAACAACAGCAATACCCATTGCCTCAAGTAAAACTTTACTTTCTTCAATCATTTCTTTAGTCAATTTCATATATCCTCTAGAATATTTATACATAGAATCTAAATCTTCTTCCTCTTTTGCCTTATCATATTTATCTCTCATCTCTTGTTTTGCATCATCTCTAATCTCATGAGTCTTACCTTTCAACTCATGATACTCTCCATCAAATACATAAATTAGTTTAATACCTTCACTCATCAAACTAATATTTCTATAAAACAATCCAGATAAATGTGAAGTGACTCTTTTCTTAGAATCCATTAAAGGTACTCCATCAGGCTGCCTTATAGAAGCTAAAAATTGATACAATGCATTAAATGCATCAACTGCAATTATTTTTCCCTTTAACTCCTCCAATTTAACTTCATGCCTAGGAACAATATCGCCAATCTGTAAACCCATAAATCAGTAAGAAAAATTGAATTAATAAATATAATTGTTACAAAATCATCTTAGTTGTCTGGCCCTTAACTTATCAAATATATGATTTACATACATTACTTTTGATTTACCATCTTGGTTAGGGTCGACATAATCGAAACCAATATCTCTTTGGGAACTAGAATATCTATAAGGGCTCATAAAAGAACTCATAAATTCATCTCTTACCCTTCCTGGTAAAGATTCTAATCTTCTAAGTTGCATGCCTGGTTCAGCAGAAAAATTTCTACCTTTTGCTCTTTCAACCAAAGGAAGGATAATAGGATAACCAATTCTATCCATCTCCTTAATAACTGCAAAGAAACCATCATTTCTACCCATATGTTTATTCTTCGCTTTTAAAGAACTAGCAACGACATATTTAGCCATCAATTCATCAGGATTCATGACGTCAGCCATAGCATTAGGAACTCTTAAGTTATTCACTCCTCTGAATATTCTAGCTAAAGTTTTATAATTTAAAACATTCAAATCTGATTTAAACAAACCCCAAACAGGTTTAACACTAGATAATCCTTCATCAGGTAATTTTTGTTGTGTAAATTTCAACTCGGCTAGTCCTCTTTGCAATAAAAATGAATCTTCTGGACTTCTTACATTTACTAGTCCTGCTTCTAAACATAAACTAGCATAAAGACCTGCATCTTGTCTAGCTAAAGCCTCAACCACTCTAGAATAATCTAAAGCAGTTTGTCTGTTCATTTTCTTTCCCCGAGAATTCTAACCATACCTTTCACTACATCTCTAGGACTAGCAACACCTACACAATAAGATTGTGCATTATGTAATCTAGCAAGATGTTCAGCAGTAATATCATCGCTAGAATAAAATATTAACTTGGAGTCAGGATGAATCCTTCTCAAATCAGAAACAACCTCTCCAGCAGGTTTAGGTGCTCCATTATAGTTTACAACAGTATTCATAACCACTACTTTAGGTGTTGCAGCCAATACAGCTGGAACGAACTCTTCCAAACTACTAACTCCGTGATAATTGAGTCCAGATTTTTTCGCTTCTCTCTCTAAGAAGAATCTAGTATTTTCTTCAGGTTCAAGATGCAATACATCTAATGGTTGTTTTCCCATGCTAAAATATACAAAAAAACCATATTTAAATCTTTCTATATGTAACCACTAAATAGTTACATTATAAGCTTGGAAGATATTAGATAACTTCTAAAAGATTAAAATTCTATAAAATCTAATGAAAGGATTTATTGTTTACCAAGATTATACTGAAATAGATAATCAAATGTATATTCAGCTTTTTGGAAGACTTGAAAATGGCCAATCATTCGTAACATTAAACAAACAAGATCCATATTTCTTCATTAAAACTGACAAATTAAGTAAAGCTAAAAAACTCCTTAGTAAATTCAAAGTAGAAAATACTGAATTTAAGACCTTTCAAGGAGAGCCAGTCACAAAGATATCTTCTGGAAATTTAGTAGAGATAAACAAGTTAGGTTCTGCAATAAGAGGTCTAGAGATAGATACTTATGAATCTGATATAAAACCTTACTACCGATTCATAATAGACATGGATCTACTAGGAAGCATAGAAATAACTGGAGAATATGAGCCATCAGAAAGAATTGATAGAGTTTATAAAAATCCAATAGTAAAACCTTCTTCATTCACTCCAACATTAAAGGTAATTTCAATAGATTTGGAATCAAGTGAAAAAGGAGATCTTTTCTGTATAGGTCTACTAGGAGAAAATTACAAAAAGAACTTCTTAATTTCAGACCAAAAACTTAATCACACAATAAATTGTAAAGATGAAGAAGAATGTCTAGAAAAATTCAAAGCAGAAATATTAAAACTAGACCCTGATATAATAACTGGCTGGAACATAGCTGACTTTGACTTCAAATACTTGCAAGAGCTATTTAGAAAACACAAAATACCCTTTGACATAGGGAGAACAAATGCAAATATAAGGGTAAAATCCTCAGACAACTTTTTTAGGCCTTCTAGCGTAGACATCCCTGGAAGACAAGTCCTTGATGGCTTATCACTAATAAAAGACCCGTTCATACAGGAAGCTCCTTCAATAAAAAATGCTGATTTTGATACATACACTCTAGAAGATGTCGCACAGGCAATTTTAGGAGAAGGAAAACACCTCAAAGGTAAAGGTAGACATGCAGAAATAGAACAGTTATACAAAAACAAGAAAGACCAACAAAAATTAGTAGATTACAACCTGCAAGACTGTAAATTAGCTTATGACATTTTAATGAAAACAAAAATGCTTGATTTAGCAATAGAACGTTCTCAATTAACAGGAATGCCTTTTGATAAGTTAACTGCCTCAATTGTAGCATTTGATTCATTATATATAAGAGAAGCAAGAAAGAGAGGATTAGTCTCACCTTCAACAGAATACGGAAAGAAAGAATCAAAAATACTTGGAGGATACGTAAAAGAGCCTAAAGCTGGAATATACCAGAATGTTCTTGTTTTAGACTTTAAGTCACTATATCCTTCTATAATTACTACGTTCAACATAGATCCAGCATCATTCTTAAAAAAGAAAGAAAAAGATTCTATTGAATCACCAAATGGTGCCTTTTTTAAAAACACAGAAGGAATAATGCCTGAAATAATAAAGAAACTTCATGAAGCTAGAGAAAAAGCAAAGAAAGAAAAGAGAGAACTATCAAGCTATGCGATAAAAATAATAATGAACTCCTTCTACGGTTGTCTCGCTTCACAAAATTCAAGATACTTTGATTTTGACATGGCTTCTTCAATAACAAATTTTGCACAATTCATAATAAAGCTAACAGCTAAAGAAATAGAAAAACTAGGATATGAAACAATTTATTCTGATACAGATTCAGTATTCATCTCAACTGGTCTCAACAAAGAAAAATCCATCGCACTAGGAAAGCAAATTGAAGAAAAGATAAACTCTTTCTATAAAAGATATGTAAGGGATAATTACAACAGAGAATCTTTCCTAGAATTGCAATTTGAAAAACTCTATCTCTCAATTATGTTCCCAAGTGTAAGAGTGAAGGGTGACAAAGAAGAAAGCAAAGGAGCAAGAAAACGTTATGCAGGTCTTAAGATAAAAGATGGAAAAGAAGAACTTGAAATTGTAGGTTTAGAAGCCATAAGAGGAGACTGGACAGAAGTTGCGAAGGAATTCCAGAGAGAACTTCTAATGAAAGTATTCCATCAGGAAGAAATTGATAAATTCATTAAGGCATATATAAAAAAGATATTAGATGGAAAAGTAGACAAGCAATTAATATATAAGAAATCTATAAGGAAGAACCTAAATGAATACACTAAAACAACTCCTCCACACGTAAAAGCAGCTAGAAAGCTACCCGTTCTAGAATCAAATGTAATTCAATATTATATAACTACTGACGGTCCAGAACCAATTCAAAAGCACACCAATCCGATAGACTATGAACACTACATAAAAAAACAAATTGAACCAATTGCAAATCAAATTCTCAATCTTTTCGGAAAAAACCTTGAAGATTTGATGAAGTCAAACAAGCAGACAAAATTATTCTAGAATTAAATAGCGGCTCCGGGATTTCTAGCCAAAGCGATTTCTCCAGCGTTCTTGAATCTTGCTGAGTAAGAAGATATTTGACTATTAAGAGATTCTATTCTAGAATGTAATGTCGCATTATAGGGTGTTCTTCTATGAAATTCAGTCTCAACGGCAGGTAGTCTAGCCAATGGTGACAAAATATCAATACATCTAACTAAAATATCTACATCTTTCTGTTGCATATCTCTTCTAAGTAACCTATCAGATAATGAATAATTTCCCTTAACTTCAGCAAAAGCTCTCTCAACTTCATCATATTTCTTTCTAGCGTCTTGAAGAGTTAAATTATCTCCATTAACTAAAGGTTCAATCATCCAAAAAACTCAATATTTGCATATAAAAATCTTCCTAAGGCATTGCCTTTTCATATTCTGCCAAGCCGAAATGTATTGAACCACCCATCTTTGAAGCCAAGTTATAAATTAAAGTAATAAGTAAACTAGCAATAACACTAAAAACAATATAAGCAACAAACACAATAAATGCTAAAACAAAAGCATCACTTGTACTAGAAACTTTCAAAGCTCCTGGCAATTTCCCCATCAATGCAGGATTTGCAAAGTGAACAATAAGTATTATCAAAGCCAAAAGCAAACCAACTATAATTCCTTTATACAATCCAAACATAACCATATTCTTCAAATGAAGTCTCTTTACAACTATTCTTTCAACACTCTCTTCCATGTTATATAGAGTAAAATTTAATATTTAAATCTATTCCAAAGCATATTTTGGAGTATATATGTATGGATTCTGTTAAGTGCCCTTAAGCGAAGCTTTACTCTCTAAGTTTTGGAAATATCGTAGAAAAACCTTTTTCTAAAAGGTTGTTGTACAGCGCGTTCGGCGCTTCGCGCCTCACATAACTATTGTGGCTATTTTTTCAAGGAGAAAAAAGCAGAAATCATTATTTAGAGTAGTGAAAATACAATTCAAACTATAACATACATTTATTTAAAAATGCCGAGCAATAAGAAATTTTATGCCTATTTATGCACCAAAAAAGACTGTCTCAATACCAATAATCGGTTCTGTAAATATTTCAGACCATATACCTTTAATAAACACGAGAGAATTTCAGAGATTGGATTATTCTTCACAGCTTAGTCTAGTAAGAAAGACTTCTCCATTCGCAAACCATACTAGATTAGGACACACTTATGCAGTTCTGGGAGTAACTCAACAAGGCCTAAGAAATCTTTTTGAAAGAGATTTCTTTCCACCCATAGAAAGAGCCCAGATAAAAAGAGACCTAGAATCAGCAGCACTAGTACATGACATAGGGCACCCACCATATGGTCACGTAACGGAAGCTTTTCTAAAAGCATATGATCCTAAAGGAAAAGGACACAAAGAAAGGGGAATAGAATTGGTAAAAACAGTTTTAGCTGGAGCCATATCTGAATGCGGAGCAAACCCCGAAACAGTAGCGAAATATCTTGATAAGAATATTATTACTCCTGGACAACTGATAACAAGTAGAGCGATGGGATTCGATAAAATCGCCTATCTTTTTATAGATAGACTACTAACTGCCAGACCTGCGAAAGGTCCGGAAAGATGGGACGATATACTAAATTACCTTGTTTATGATCAGGATGGTGTTGCAATTGAAGAAAAAGGAGCGGACGTAACAAAAGCAATTCAAGAAATGTATTTTGATATGTGGAGTAGAGCATATTATAGAAAAAGAAGCGTAGGTGATGGAAGACAGTTGCAGAAAGCTATGCAGATATGGATGGAAACTGAATCAGTTGACCCTGAAAAAATTTGGACTGCAAAAGAATCTTGGTTAGACACAAAGTTAGAAGAAGCAAAGAGTCCAGTAGTGAGAAAGATACATGATAGAATATCTTACAGAGCTCCTCTAAAAACCGCGCTATCATTCAGATATGATACTCAACTGCTGATGGAGAGAAAATGTGGAAAAGATCTTACTGTACATGCATTAAATCCAGAACAACTAGACAAGTATGTAAGAAATTATGAAAATCCGTTAAAATTAACAAAACTTGAAAACAGATTAGGGCAGTTATTAGGAATAGATACTGAAGATATGGTAATCGCTCTTCCACCTGAACCAGAAAAGCTAGTTCCTGAAGATGTAAGAATAGTCAATAGAAATGGGGCATTTGTAGATAAACTATTTGTTTTATGGCCTACAGGTAGATCTAAATTAATGGAAGAAGCAAAGTCAAGTGTAGCTATAAGAGTAATGGTTCCTGATAGACTAAGATATAGAGTATCATCAAAAGGAACGGAAGTATTGGCTGCGATAGAAGAAGACTATAGGAGTCAGCAAAGTTAATGGAAACAGAAAGAAAATTCTTAATATGTGAAAATGGTGGAGAATTTGCAACACATCTATTCTACAAAACATTTGGGAATCTATCTAGATTTCATCAAAGAGTTAAAAGTGATGGTAATCCTATAAGACAAGGATACTTGAATGTGGAAGGCCTTGAAGGAGAATTGCTTGAACTAACAAAAGGTCTAGAATTTGAACCAAAAGAAGCAAGATTAAGAGCTACGGGGGTCAGACTTGATGGAAGAACTGAATACACATTCACATTAAAAGGAGAAGGAGATTTAACAAGATCAGAAAAAGAATTTACTATTAAACAAAGTTTATTTGACGCTTACTGGAATGAGACTCAAAGACGAAGAATAATAAAAAGCAGATTAAAACTTCCATTTGAAGACCAAGTGGTGGAATTTGATGCATACACTGACAGAAATCTATTAGTCGCAGAGATAGAATTTCCTTCAGAAGATAGAGCTAGACAAATTCCAGATTTAGGATTGGATGTTACAGATAAAAGAGCTTATAAAAATATAAATCTAGCTAGATAGGAACCATTACCCTTAATTTTAAAGATGAAAGAATTACTTCCAATTGATAAATATTCAATATACAATAGTAACTTAGAAGTGGTAACAAATACATAGGTTTATATAGAACCTCTATCTAGAGATAATATGGATAATAACATCAGATATTTAGAACCTGAAATAAGGGAATTCGACTCATTCAGAGGCAAAAACATAGTAATTGCTATAATCTTAGGCTGTTTAGCAATATCTGGATTCATATTGATTTCATTACTATTCCCATTCACACTCATACAATCGATTTTAGTTGCCTCAAGTATCCTATTAGTCTTTCTATTAGTCTTACTTGAACCTCAATCTTACAGGGAAATAACTCAAAAGATAGTTGAGACTATTGAAACTCCAGTATATAGAGAAGTATATGTTGATAGACCTGTAGTTACAGAAGTTCCAGTATATAGAAAAATATATTTTGATAAACCAATAATTAAGGAAGTGCCAGTAATCAAAGAAGTTATTAGAAAAGTGATGGTTCCTGAATATAAAGAAGTCATAAAGAAAGTTTATATTGAAAGAAAAAAGAAAAAGCTTAACATTCCAAAATACAAGTTCTTAGGCTCAACAGAGACAAAAGTTTACCACTTAAGATCATGTAGATTTAGCAGATTAATAAAAAGAAAATACAAAGTAAGTAATAATGGTAAGAAATTCTTTACTAGTAAGAAATTCAAAGCTTGTAAAATCTGCCTTTCTAAATAGTAAAAAGATACCCTTAAAACCCCTATTTTTCTCTAATAATCATGCGCCCAGAAATGAAACCGTTATTTGAAGAAAGAATGAAAGCTCTGCTTACAGATAGTGAGGATTTTAAAAAATACTCTGAAATTATACATACTGGTCCAAAAAACTTCATTAGATGTAACACATTAAAGATATCTCCACATGATTTAATGGAAAGACTAAAGAAAAAATGGAATGTTATACAACCCTATTCTGATTATCCTGAAATTATCTTAATAGAACAAAACTTAAAACCAGGAGAGCTAGGAAACTCAATAGAACACCTTCTTGGCTATTATTACGTCCAAGAAATATCTTCAATGCTTTCAGTTTTAGCACTTGATCCAAAACCAAATGAATTCATTTTAGACATGTGTGCTTCTCCAGGAAGTAAAACAACTCAAATAGCTTCAAGAATGGAAAACACAGGTACATTAATTGCAAACGATATAAAGATGGATAGAATAAGAATTTTAGCTTCAAACCTTGAAAAATGTGGGGCAACAAACACAATAATAACTAGAAAAGATGGTGTAGCTTTGTGTGCAGGTTTAGCAAAGTTAAATTACAAATTTGATAAAATCTTGTTAGACGCTCCTTGTTCTGGTGAAGGAACTCTTCGTTCTTCCCCGAAAACATTCCTTATGTGGAATATTAAAGTAGTTGAAAACTTATCAAGAATGCAGAAAAAACTTCTTGCATTTGCACTAAAGGCATTAAAGAAAGATGGAGTTTTAGTTTACAGCACCTGTACTCATTCCCCAGAAGAAAACGAAGACATTATAGACTTCGCACTAAAGAACTTTCCAGTTAGAGTTGAATCAATCCATCTACCACTTAAATCTCGCCCAGGAGTAACTAGCTGGAAGAACCAAGAATACAACCCAGAAGTAAAGAAAACATGCAGAATCTACCCTCAAGACAATGACAGTGAAGGTTTCTTCGTATCTAAAATAACTCTCCTGGAGGAAGTAAAATGACAATTAATAAGTACAAATACAAAAAATACAGTAAGACCTATCCGACTCTATTTAAAAAAGAAAAATCTAAATTAACAAAAGTTATTCCCAATCTAGAAATAGAACATGTTGGAAGTACATCTATTCCAGGATTAGGTGGTAAAGGAATAATTGACATTGCTATAAAAACTCCAGTAAAAGAAGTTAATAAGATTATAAAAAAGTTAGAGATATTAAGTTATAAAACTACTCCAAACCATCCAAAAACAAGCACAAGTATATTTCTTCAAAAAATAGTAAGATCTCAAGGAAAAGAAAGAAGAATACATATTCATCTTACTCTAACTAACACCTTTTGGAATTCATTTATACTATTTAGAGATTATCTTAGAATTCATAATAAAGAAAAAGAGGCATATGCAAAAATAAAAAAGCAAGCATCATTATATGCTAAAGGTGAAGCTGAAAAATATAGAGTATACAAAAAGTCCCTTTTAGAAAAAATAATGAAAAAAGCATTAAAGGAGAATAAAAAATGAACATTCATTTCATAAAATCACCTGAAAAGAAAAAAATAGTCGAGCAATTAAATGAGCAATTTGGAATAGAAGAGCTTCCCTATTTGCTTGTTGAATCTGGAAAGGAGAAAATACGCGCTTTCTCTGGAAGCATGAGTAAAGACGAAATAGAAGAACTATCAACAATAGCTCCAATAGAATCAATCGGTCTTTATCTTATAAGGGTAGAACATGACATGCGGTTAAGCTTTGATGGAGCACAAATTCTTAACAAGCAAGTTAAAAAGAATGTAGTTGAAATAACTGACATAGATTACGAAGAATGGATTAGAGGATACGATTTACCAATCCAAGTACCAAATGGAACTTACCTAATAAAATACAATGACGATTTTCTAGGCTGTGCAAAATCAAATGGTGAAAAGCTCATAAACCATGTTCCAAAAGAAAGAAGACTAAAGACAAGACTTCCAGAAGATCAATAATCAAGATAATCATCATAAAATTATTAACTTATACAACAACATTAATATCGTATTAGAGATAAAAATCTCCTCTTACTTAAAATTATTATATCAATAATCTCATTCAGCCAAAGACCTTATAGGATTATCTCTATCATCTAAAAACCTTGCAAGCCCTTTCTGTTCTCCAGGACTTAACTGACATTCATTATTAGCTCTATTCAAAGCATCTTCTCTACAATTAAACAAAATATCTAGATGATATAACCTACCACCTGCTAAATTAACAACACTTACGCTATAACTCTCAAAACTATAAGGACTAGGACTTATCCTCATATATTATACAATGCGAGCTAGTTATAATACCTTTCTATTTAGCTGAGATGTTAAGTTAACGATGACTATTTAAGGGATATTTAGCTTATTCTTATATAGACAGAATAGCCCAAAAAGCTAATCAATTTAGGTCTGTTAAAGGTAGTGCCTTAGAAGACAGAATTAAATAATGAGATATTATGCTAATATTAAAATGAAAATTAAAAAAGAGTTGTTAGTATTAATATTTGTAGGAATTATTTTGCTTGTAGGATATACTGTAGAAAAAATAATAGGAGATGATATAGGGATACCACCAGCTGAAACAATTGAAAACATAACTGCGGGACAAAATGTTTTAAGCATAGATGTTGTTAAAACTAATAAATCAGAATCAAAAGAAATACAAACTGATGAAGAATCAGTGAATATCTCTTGGTGGAAGCCAAAACCAAATACCTCTTGGCAATGGCAATTGAAGGGAACAATAAATCAAAACTATGATGTTGATATGTATGATCTTGATTTATTTGATAATTCAAAAGAAGTAATAAATGCATTGAAAAACAAAGGTATAAAGGTTATTTGCTATTTTAGTGCTGGAAGTTATGAAAACTGGAGAATTGACAAGGATGATTTTCCAAATGAAGTTCAGGGAAAAATTCTTGAAGGATGGGAAGATGAGAAATGGCTTGACATTTCCAAAATTGACTTGCTTGCACCAATTATGAAAAAAAGATTAGATCTGGCAGTAGAAAAAGGATGTGATGGTGTTGAGCCAGATAATGTGGACGGTTATCTAAACGATAATGGATTTGATTTATCCTATCAAAACCAATTGGATTATAACAAATGGCTTGCAGAAGAAGCTCATAAAAGAGGATTAACAGTTGGTTTGAAAAATGATCTAGAGCAAATTCCTGAATTGGTTAATTATTTTGATTTTGCTTTAAATGAACAATGTTTTGAATATGATGAGTGCGAATCTCTTTTACTCTTCATTGAACAAGATAAGGCTGTTTTTGGCGTAGAATATGAATTACAACCAATAGAATTCTGCAACAAGGCAATCAAGTTAAACTTTGATTGGTTGAAGATGGAATATGATTTGGATGGTAGAAGAATCTCTTGTAGATAGTTAAAAAATTCTAGCGTTGCATAGGTGTCATTTACTTTACAACTCATATTTAGCCAAGTTATTTAAACCCCTATTCAATAAATTTACAATGACAGAAAAAGATTACAATTCAACAAACTCCTACACTGCAAGCGACAATTCCAGAAAGAATAGTACTTCAAAGGCAATCTCAATTAAGAAGCCTACAATTAAAGACGCTAAGTCAGATGAATCAGATTCATCAAACCTATCAAAAGATGAAATAGCTCATTTAACAAAAGCAGGTCAAATAGCTCAAGAAACTATAAAATTCGCTCGTTCTTTCATAAAAAAGGATATGCTTCTAGTTGAAATAGCAGATAAGATAGAAAATAAAATTCTAGAATTAAAAGGAAAACCTGCATTTCCAGTAAACTTATCAATAAATGAAGTTGCCGCACATGCCACTCCTCTTCCTAATTCAGAAGAAAGAGCATTTGGTTTATTAAAAGTAGATATAGGAGTTCATATTGGAGGATATGTAGCCGACACTGCTTTCTCACTAGATTTAGAAAATTCAAAAGAAAATCAATCTTTAATTGAATCAGCAGAAAACGCAGTAAAAAAAGCATGTGAAATTGCAGGCACAAAAACTAAGATAAGAGAAATCGGAGCAATCATAGAAAAAACAATAAAATCTACAGGTTTCCAACCAATTCAAAACTTATCGGGCCACTCAATAGAGAAATATGATTTACATGCAGGAGTAACCATCCCTAATTATGATAATCATCAAGAAATGCTTCTTGAACCAGGAATATATGCTATAGAACCATTCGTAACAACTGGTCTAGGTCAAGTAAGAGATGGAAAGCCTTCAAGCATTTATGCAATAGTAAAAGAAGGAAATGTAAGAGATTCATTTTCAAGAGAAGTATTAGCTTACATAAAAGAAAATTATTCAACTCTTCCTTTCTGCACTCGCTGGATTCATAAGAAATTCGGTTCACGTTCAGTAATTGCATTAAAAAACATTGAACAAGCAGGTCTCTTACACCAATATCCTCAATTAATAGAATCAGGAAAAGGGAAAGTCGCACAAGCAGAAAACACAGTTATAATCCTAAAAGATAAAACAATAATTACGACGAGGTAATAAAAAATAAAATTTAGAGGAGTCTTAGAACCTTAGGTTCTAAATCTGTCAACAAGCTTTAATCCTTTTTCTCTAGGACTATGTCTATCTCCAAGAAATATTTCACGGCTTTCATTATTCAAATATAAGTCATAACCATATGGAACTCTCGTTTCAGTTACTAACTTATGACAATACTCTCTAAGGGCTATATCTGTAGATATTTTATCAAAAGACCTTACTACTTTTGGAGCAAAAGCAGATCTATATCCTCCTCCATCTGGATCAAGATAAAGATAATTTAAAGTAAAGAGACCATCTATGACTCTCTTTGCATCTGGAAAAGGAGCAAAAACAAAATGTGCTAATCTAAAAGGTAAAATTGCTTGAGGTTGAGATAGTTCTGGTGCTACCATTTTAGTCACTTCGATAATATCAGATTGAGCTTGAGAGGCATTTGCTTGCAGACGTTTTTTACGAGCATAATCACTTAAACCATCAATAGGTCCTTTCTTTAATTTCTCTCGATAATGTCCTTCTTCTAATCTTCTCTGAACTTCAGCCATATCTTCCTGCATTCTTTCACCAACATTTACAATATTCTTCGAACTTTTAGTGCGATTATTTCCCTTACCCATAAAATAATATGAAAAATAGATATTTATAAACAATTCTATTCCGACCAAAAACCTTTGAAAGCAAAGATTTAAAATGCAATTTCAAGCCAAATTTATATGAAGTTAACAAGAAGACATGCAATAGCAGGTTTAGCGGCACTCTTAACAGCTGGAGCTTTTTTAATACCTACAGGTGAAAAAACAGAACCTTACACAATTTTCTATAATAGAGAAATAAAAGAAAACAAAAGACCATTCATACATAAAGATACAAGAAAGCCCTGGGATCCTTCAAAAGAGGAAAGAGCAGAATTAGAGTCTTTAGTTAAATCTAAATATCCAACAGCAACAAACTTAGTTTTTGAAGAGACAATAACTACAACTTCATTTGATATACCTGAAAAAACAGCAGATGACTTCTACGAACATCAATTCAGAATAATACAAGCAGGATTCAAATATTTAGGGGCAAAAGAATCAAGAACATGGGGTCAGAGAATAATTCATCCAGATTTGCCTATAAACGTACCTGCTCAAGGAAAGATTCCATTTTACCAAGCTTTTTTTGCTGGAGTTGAAGATAAGACTTTAACTTTTACCTTGCCTGAATCAAATCAGACGGTTCACATAAAAAAGCCTACAGGTATAGGAAGCAGTTTTGAAAGACATATGACCTTTGATGAAGAGAATAATCAAATAAAAGCCAGTTCGAGTTTTAATAGAGGAATAATAATTAACAATGATAAAGCCATTCACTCATATCAATCCGCGTTTGGAGAGCTTTTGCACGTTAATTTATCGGAAGATACAATAAGGTGGATAGAAGCAAAGATAAGAAAAGAAATGAATGTTCAAAACTTCAATTTAGAAAGAGCTTATCAAATAACTGATGAAGCTACATTAAGAGAAGAAGGAATTGTGCATGCAGGTGTACAGAAATTTATGGAAAAAACTGGAGAAAGAGAAGGATTTACAAAAAGAGAAATCGCTGACTTCTGGGAAGCAATGACTTCCTTACCCACTTATAGATATGGAAAAAGAGCATATGAATTACTAGGTAAAGATGTCAAAGCAGATTTTACTAGATTAAGGAACAACTACGATTTATTAGATACAAAATAATTAACCTGTATAAAGTGGCCCGGCTTCCATTCCTGCTTTAACCTGTTTAAGATACAATTCTTCTAATTTCTTATACCTCTTCGCAGTTTCTATTGAAACACTTGGTTTAACCTTCATCATAGCATCATCAAAATCAGCTCTAGTTACTTCTTTAGCACCCATATCTTTTCTAAGAGCATTCATAGCTGCCTCTCTAACAAGTGATTCAATATCTGCACCAACAAATCCTTCAGTCAATTTAACCATCTCAACCATATCAACATCTTTAGACATTGGCGTATTCTTCAAATGAACTTCAAATATTTTCTTCCTGCTTTCACTATCTGGAACATCAACTAATATTACTCTATCAAATCTTCCAGGTCTTAATAAAGCTGGATCTAACATATCAGGCCTATTAGTAGCTCCGATTATCGTAACATCTTTCAAACCTTCAAGCCCATCTACTTCAGCAAGCAATTGATTCAATACTCTTTCAGTAACTTTATTTCCTGCATCTAATCCTCTCCTACCTGCAAGTGCATCAATCTCATCAAAGAATATAACACACGGACTAACCTGTCTTGCTCTTTCAAATATTTTTCTAACTCCTTCTTCAGATTTCCCAACCCACATGCTCAACAAACTAGGTCCTTTCACATTTATGAAATTACTTTCGCTTTCTTTAGCAACTGCTTTTGCAAGCAATGTCTTTCCAGTTCCTGGAGGACCATAAAGTAAAATTCCTCTAGGAGCTCTTATTCCTAATCTCTTAAATGCTTCAGGACTTTTAATAGGCCACTCAACAGCTTCCTTCAGTTCACTCTTAGTCTTATCCAAACCTCCAATATCGTTCCATCCGACATTCGGAGTTTCAACAAGAACCTCTCTCATCGCACTAGGTCTAACAACTTTTAAAGCAGATTCAAAGTCTTCGCTTTCAATTATAATTTTATCTAATACTTCTTTAGGAATAGCTTCATCTCCATCAATCTTCAATTCAGGTAATATTTTTCTTAAAACATTCATAGCAGCTTCTTTAGCCAAAGCACTTAAATCAGCACCTACAAATCCATGAGTCTTCCCAGCTAAAGCAATAAGATCAACATTTCTTTTTGGATCTTTTTTATCAACATGTAACGGCATGTTTCTTGTATGAATCTTTAAAATATTCAATCTTGCATTTTTATCCGGAACTGAAATTTCAACTTCTCTATCAAATCTTCCCGGTCTTCTTAGAGCTGGATCTATACTATTTATTCTATTAGTAGCTCCAATTACAATTATTCTTCCTCTTGATTTCAAACCATCCATCATGGTTAATAATTGACTAACAACTCTTCTTTCAACTTCTCCCTGTACTTCTTCTCTCTTAGGAGCTATCGCATCAACTTCATCTATAAATATAATTGAAGGAGCATTCTTATCAGCATCATCAAATATATCCCTTATCTTCTTCTCGCTTTCACCATAAAACTTACTCATAATTTCAGGTCCATTCAAAAGAATGAAATGTGCTTCACTTTCATTTGCAACTGCTTTTGCAAGCAATGTCTTTCCAGTTCCTGGAGGACCATGTAATAAAACTCCTTTAGGAGGTTCAACTCCTAATCTATCAAAAACTTCTGGATGTTTCAATGGCAACTCAACCATCTCCCTTATTTTTTTAACTTCATCTGTTAATCCACCAATATCTTCATAAGTAACATCTGGAACGCTCTCCTCACTTACTTCTACTGACTTTGCATTTACAATTAATTCAGTTTCTTCAGTTATAACACAAGCATTGGCTGGAGAAGTTGAAACAACAACAAATTTTATCTGTTGAAATCCTGAGAATCCTAAATTAGCTCCAAACAATTCATTTAAATCTCCAAGAAAATCTGGAAATCCTTCTTGCATATTATTTCCTCTTCTATGCATTCCTCCAAGTGAAATAATATCTCCTTTCAAAACTGCTCTTCCAAGTAATCCATTTTTAAATAATTCAGGATCTCCTTGAACCATAACTCCTGCTTGAGCAGGAGCAATAGAAACTTTAACTGCGGGCTTTGCATTTGATTTAGCCACAACTACAAACTCTCCAACTCCAGTCTTTGCATTTCTTCTAATCAATCCATCTATTCTTATTATCTGCTCCCCTACATCTGCAGGATAAGCTCTATCGACCAAAGCAATGGTCTCTCTCTCTCCTTTAATAGCAATAACATCTCCCCTATTTAATCCAAGCATCTTCATAAGCTGAGGATCAATTCTTGCAATTCCTTTATATGCATCATCCTGTAAAGCTTCAACTACCTTTAATCTAACCTCATTATTTTTCATTTTCACTTCCATGTTTCATCTCCTGCATCTTCATCATGAAAACTAACTTTCAAAGTATCAAAATCTTCAAAACATAACCTTACCATGTCGTCCATCTGCTTTCTCATGTTTTTATGTCTTTCGTTCATAAAATCAACTATCTCTTTCGGGATACTTATCGCATGACTATTTCCAACCATTCTCAATTTAACATGAAAGTTCTTACCACGTAAATGCTGGAAATTCTGCATTCCATTTAAATCTCCTGGGTGAATTATAGTATCTTTACATTTATCACATTTAACAGCACGTAGTTCAAATCCCTCTCTGCTAACGACTCCTGGCTTCATCTTAAGATGACAATTCTTACATAGAATAGTTGTATCAAATATATCCGTCATGTATACACAACAGGTATATACTAGTATTTAAAGATTTCTGTCATCAAAAGCGCATAACCTAAAAGAAAAATAGCAAATTTTCTTACACAAAGTTTAAAAGTTTAACATTACTCTATAAATCAATGTTCTTCAAGAAAAAATCAAAGAAAGAAGTGAAATGTGATGCATGTAGTTCATACATAAATGAAAATTACAGCTTTTGCCCTCACTGCGGTATTTCATATATAGATCCAGTAGAAGAAATGAGAAACTTTGGAATGCTTGGTAGAACTGATGAAAACACACAATCAAATCCAAACGAAATGCCAATGAATCAAGGTATAACTGATAAGATAATAAGTTCTGTAATGCAGAGTATAATTAAAAGTATGACTTCTCAATTAGGTAATAAAGATAAATCTAATACTCCTGAAATACAAAGTTTTCCAAATGGAATAAAAATCAAAATAGGTCTTCCAATGGCTCAAAAAAAAGTAGTTAAAAAAACCGTAAAACAAGCACAAACTCTCACCGAAGAACAAATAGATAAAATGTCAAAATTCCCAAGAACAGAAGCAAAAACAAATATTAGAAGACTTCCAGATAAAGTAATATATGAAATATCGGCACCTGGAATTCAATCTCCACAAGACATATTCGTATCAAAAACAGAATCGGGATATGAAGTAAAGGCAATTGGAAAAACAAAGATCTACACAAACAACCTACCTATTAACCTCCCATTGAAAGGTTATTCAATTCAAGAAAAAAGCCTTTTGTTTGAATTCTCCCTAGGATAAAATTATTTCATAATAATTTCTATATCAAAAGCACGATGTGCCACCACATCCTAAAGTATGTGGTTTGACATAAGCACTCGTGCTTTGGATGCTCAAGATTCATCACACACTAAAGTATGTGATTTTCTGTCAAAAATCTTGACATAAATAAAATATGATCCCGCCAAGATTTGAACTTGGGATCTCTGCCGTCCTGACTTAAAAATGGATATCAGAGCAGCGTTCTAACCGGGCTGAACTACGGGATCACAATTAATAGCCACAAAGAGCTTTTAAAAACATTACCTTATTCATTTTTAACATGCGCCGTTAGTTTATCGGTAGAATTCAAGCTTCCCAAGTTTGAGAGGTGGGTTCAATTCCCGCACGGCGCATAATTAATAAAGTTGATGCAAGTCATTAAGAGTATAATGATCCCAGTAGGTAATATTGATTATTCTTTTAATAGCTTCATGTTAGCTAGAAATTTAGGAGAATCTGCTAAAGTTAATCTGGATTGGGTTCAAGATTACACTAGAAAAGGAGTCGACAAACTTCTAGAGAGATCAAGTGATGCAGACTTTAGATGGAAAGCATTAACAGATTCTGTTTTAGTTCTGCATTTACATAAAAATCCAATAGTAAGACATGAAGCAGCATTTGTACTTGGACAATTTGATTATCAGCAAGACCTTGAAAGAGCAGTTGCTGTAAGAAATCTAAGATTTTGCATGAGGGAGGATCCAGCAATTGTACCTAGACATGAAGCAATTGAAGCTCTAGGTGAAAGTAAAACTTTCTGTTCCTATTCAGTTGGCGCAGCCGCAGACTTGCTTAAAATTAATAGATTCTGGCCAGATTATTTAGATGTACAAGCTACTGTAGATGAAGCATATTCAAATATTAAAGAATGGCTAAAAAGTCAAGCAAAATTTCAAAGAGTCGTAGAAGAACTAACTGTCTGGGAAGCCATATCTAAGATAAAAGGTACAGAAAATCTTAATACTGAAAAAGACAATTTAAATCTCGTTTATAAAACTAAAATAACATAATTCACAACACTTAAAAGCATTCTTCTCTTGAATAATAAATGAGTGTAAAAGAGCAAGCAAAGAGATTCTACAAATTCCTAAAAGAGGATACCTGGCAATCTTGGATAATTTCTCTAATTCTTATAGTAATTTTAATTAAATTCATAATCTTCCCTTCCCTATCATTCATAACAGGAGCTCCATTACCATTGGTTGTTGTTGAATCCTGTTCAATGTACCACTCCTCTGGATTTGAAAGCTGGTGGAATTCAAACGGTGTGAAATATGAACAATTCAATATAGATAAAGAAACTTTCTCAGAGTTCTCTTTTAAAAACGGAATAAATAAAGGAGATATAATTCTAGTATATGGTTATGCAGACTATAATTTAGGAGATGTAATAATATTCCTAGCTAATACAAAAAATCCAATTATACATAGAAAAATAAGTGAAAGACCGACACAAACAGAAGGAGACAACAATCCAAGTCAATTAGATATAGAAAAATCAATCCCAGACGATAGACTTCTTGGTAAAGCAGTAGCAAGAATACCTTATTTGGGCTGGATAAAACTTATCTTCTTCGAACTCTCAAGACCTGAAAGCCAGAGAGGGTTTTGTAAATAATTATCTAACAATTGCCCAAACCATATCATCCAAGTATTCTCCGTCTTTACACTTGTTTTTTCTCAATACTCCTTCAAGCTTAAAACCTAACTTCTTATTTAAACTTGAAACAACTTTATTAGATGTTCTAGTCCATGCTTCAAGCCTTTTCAATTTATATTTCTTAAAAGCATAATCTACAACCTCTTTAACAGCATTAGTCATAATCCCCTTACCTCTATAATCTGGATGAAGACAAAAATCGATTTTAGCTTTATGTTCAAAGAAAGACATATTTAATTGATTTATTTTAATCCATCCAGCACATTTTCCATCCACCTCAATAGTAAATTTTTCTGAAGAAGGCTTTTTATTTTTATACTGTAAAATGTCTTCTTTAATATCTTTTTCAACTTCTTTAATATTTTTAGGAGTTCTCATAAAATTTCTCTTAGCCTCTTTATCTTGTTCGGACTCAAAGAAAACCCTTGCATCAGAAAGACGCACATGACGAAGCCTAAAATTATACTTTTTAATCTCTCTCACAATCATAAATAGGGAGAAAGGATTTATAATAATTTCGTTATGTCAAGCTTCTTGACATAATAATTCAATAACCGCAACCTTAAAATACTCTAATATTCTATAAAAGAACTATGGAATTTTGTCATAAATGTAGGGGTATGATAATAGTAAAGGATGGTAAAGCAGTTTGTGCTGCCTGTGGAACTAAGACTGGAAAGAAACCTAAAATGGAAGTATCTGAAAAAATAAAGAAACATGATTCAATAGCTGTTGTAAAGGAAGGAGATGATAATATATATCCTATAATTGATATGGAATGCCCTGAGTGCAAACATAAAAAGTGTTATTTCTGGACTGTCCAAACCCGTTCAGGTGATGAATCAGAAACAAAATTCTACAAGTGTCTAAAATGCACTCACACTTGGAGAAAATACAGATAATTTTCTAATTCATAAGTAACCTAAAAGTAGTAACAAATACAAAGGTTTAAAAGACTAGTTCTAATGAAGAATAAACAATGGGAAAAGTATTTATCGAAGAAAGTGGACCAATGAGAAAAATTTATGATCCTGATAAAAAAATAAAACATCTTCAAATGTTGGATTGTATATGTGGAGAAACTCAGAAAATGATCGATTTCAAAGTTGTTGCAAGTGAAGAACCACTTCCAGTATCAATAACGCATGGACTTAGCTATTTTGGTCAAAGAAAAGTTTACAAAGATCCAATGTTCGCAGAGCCAGGAGAAAAAATTAGAAAAGACGGATTTGTAGGTTTAGAAATTATAATTGGGGAAAGACTAGGCTTTCATAATATGGAAGGCCCATTAAGTTATAGAGTTGGACACCAATATGACTTCAGCATTTAACACTATCTTTATAAATCTCATTTTAATCAAACCTATATGGCTCCGTAGCTCAGCCTGGTTAGAGCACTGGACTCTTAATCCAGGTGTCGTGGGTTCAAATCCCATCGGGGTCATTTAGAATTTAACATGGTAGTTACAATAGAAAGACCAGCCAGTGTAATTCAATCTCAAACTGGAGAAAAAAATACGGATAAAGTACCAACACCCGCAAAAAGAAATGCAGGTTCAAGATTATATATATCTACTAATAATGGTTCTGTTCTAGCGATTATATATTCGATTGATCAAGAAGAAAAATTAAGACAAATAAAAAGAGAATCAGTTGAAGGAAGAACATATGAATTTGAAAATGTCCCAGTTGAAAAGCTTGAAAAAGTTTTTGTATATAAAGGATTTAAAGAAGGTCCAATAAAATTTAAACCTAGAAAAGACAACACTTCTTCTTTAATATTTGATGGATTATATCGAGAAGATATTAATGATAAAACTCAAGGTAAATATAGTTTATACAGATTCAGTACAAATCATAAAGGTTTAGTTTATTCCTTAGCACAAAAAGTCTCAGATCAAAAAGATTTAATAAAAGGAATAGATAAACTAATATCTTAAATAAATAATAGCAAAGAAATGTTTCATTATGTGAAAAGATAATCAAGTAATCTTGTTGGTATATAGTAGATAATAAGTTCTTATTTTACTCTTAAAAAATATATAATGTATTAAAAACTAATCCTAACTCAAACTTCTCTTTATATTTTCTATATTATCTGCAATTTCCAGTCCCTTCTTTGTTAATTTGATAAGTTTTGTTCTTCCTTGCTTCTGGAACAAAACAAGTCCAAGTCTTTCCAAGCTCTGTAATATTTTAACAGCATGAGAATAAGTACAATCTACTTCTTTTGCAAGTATGCTTCCATACCTTGCTCTAGTCATTTTCTTCAATGCAACTAGCATCAAAGCAGGTTTCCGTCTGAAGAATATATCGAAGTTGTCTTTCATATTGGTGTTGTTCAGTTGTATACTATACAACCTATATATTTGAGTACAACAGACGCTTTTAAACTTTTCTGCAAATTTGTTATCTAATTCAGTAACAATTCTCTGTAGCCTTGCATAAATGGTAAATGTCTTTCACTGTAAAGATTTAATCTATCCAGAATAAATTCTAATTATATTTCCAGTCACACTTTTTCCAGTAAGTTTACTGTAAATTTTCAGATATCCTTTTGAAAATAAACTTGATTTATCAGCAACGAGTTCTATATTCGATTTACCTGAGTTAAATGACTCAATAATATAACTAGAATCTTTAAGCATCAGCACTCCTTCAAGCTTACTTGTTCTTATAATAACATCAGGATTACCTATTTTCTCGTTACTAACAATAATTTCTCCCTTATTTATCTCTGCAGAATAGAAATCTTCATCAGCATAAATTAAAATTCTTGGTTTATCTCCAGTTAAAGCATTCTCTCTTAAATTATAGAATCCTATCTGATATAACATATAATAAATGAAATCCTCATTAAAATTATCAACGGCCTCTTCAGTACTTAATTTAGAAACTGGGTTAACTAACTGCCCAGACTTTTCATAATCACTATATCTAGAAGAATAATCAACTCCAACTAAAGCAAAATAGAGAAAAGCACCTATAAAAAGAACTACAACTAGCACTATCCCCAAGATTAAATGCTTATGACTTCTTTTTTGATTAACCTCTTCTTCCATAATATAATAAAGAAACTTCTATATTTAAGACTTATTGAGAACCAAAAACTTATAACATAAGAAAATCTAACTAATATATGAGGAAGAAATTTAAGATTTTAGCTGCATCAGATATTCATGGAGAATCAAGAACAGCCAAGAAACTAGCTGATAGAGCAGAAAAAGAAAATGTAGATTTAGTTATTTTATGTGGAGATATACTTGGTTTTACTAAAACAAACAATATAATAAAACCCTTTAAAGACAAAAACAAAAAAGTCCTATTAATTCCAGGAAATTGGGATTCATTCGCCACAGTTGATTTTCTTGCTAATTTATACGGTGTAAAAAACATACACGGCTACGCAGTTAGATATGAAGATATCGGATTCTTTGGAGCAGGAGGTGCGGAAGGCCCTGGACCAGGAGCAATATCTAATGATAAAGAAATATTCAAAAATCTAAAGAAAGCACATGACTCTCTAAAGGGAATTGAAAAGAAGATAATGGTGACTCACATGCATCCAAGTAATTCACCTTCAGAATTCTCAGGTATTCCAGGAAGCAAAGCAATTAATTCAGCAATAAAACAATTCAAACCAGATTTTCTTCTTCACGGACATATTCACGAAGCATCAGGAATGGAAGGTAAAATGGGTAAAACGCGAGTGATTAATGTGGGAAGAGAAGGAAGGATAATTGAGATTTAATTAATTTTGCAAACCAAGTCTTCTCATGACTTCCTCGTGCGTATAAAATTTACCTTGCTTTATTCTTTTTCTCGCTTCTTTTATTTCACGTATTGTTTTCTTGCTAAGTTTGATATTCTCTTCTTTCATATAATAAACTAATATCTTCTATTTTTATAAACTTTACAGAATCAATACCCTATAAACAACATTTCAGCATTGCTCATCTTTTCATAAAAATCAAGATCTGGTTTTTTCTGCCTTACAGTATAATATATTTCATCTAGACCTGTCCAAGCAGTAAACCAACCAGCAGGCTCAAGAAGAACAATAGCAAAATGAGAAAGGAAAGTATCAAAATTTAAAGTAGAAATATAAGTTGCGATGGCAATAAATAAAACTCCTGCAAAAGTCATCAATATGCCTCTTTCCTTAGTCAATTTCATATCTCGCACAAGCATAAGATAATGTTTTCTAAAATGCTCTCTCAATCTCCTCTTTATCAGATTCTCATCACTTTCATTTCTTCCTTTGCTAGGAACCATAAGTTGTAAAATTAATCCTCCAGAAACTTTATCTCTACTAGCCATTTTGGCCTCTTCAAGAAAATCTCCTGACAACGCCCTCTCAGAATAAATTCTAGGATCAAAACTAGAGAAAATATCTCCATAATTATTTAGTCTTAAACTTATATTCGCATGACTAGCTGGCTTTTCAAATACCTCTTGAACATTCTCTTTAACACCCCTCATAAGCACTTTAAAATCAAAGGTATTTTTAAGTCTGTCTGTTTTATACTCAAAACATCTATATAATTTAAATATCTCGGTAATGAACAAATAAAATGGTAATAAAAGATTTTATTCCTCTTGGAGATGTAAAGCATACTGTAGAGAAAGCTGTAAAAGAAAAGCCTAAATTTTCAGACCTAGTAACTATTGAAAGCCCTGGAAAGCCAACTCCTGCATTAAATTTAGAAGAAAGCTATGAAGAAAAGCCAAAAAGAGCAAGAAAGAAAAAAGCAACCTCATTACCTAGTTCAATAAGTAAGTCAAATGCAATTTTAATAATAACTGAAAAACCTCAAGCAGCACAAAAGATAGCAGATGCAATAGGAGAGCCAAGAAAATACATGGAAGAAGGCGTTGCCTACTATGAATTAGAAAAAGATGGAAAGACAATCTATGTAGCTTCTGCAGTAGGACATTTATTCAACCTCACTTATGTAAAAGGACAAAAAGGCTGGCCAGTATTTGATTTAATCTGGGAACCTAGCTTCAAAAACAGTTCAGCAGCATTTACAAAAAGATACTATTCACTATTAAAAAAACTAGCAGTTAAATGTTCTGAATTCATTGTAGCAACGGACTATGATATAGAAGGAGAAGTAATAGGCTGGAATGTCCTTCGTTTTATATGCAATCAAAAAGATGCAAAAAGAATGAAATACTCTACTCTTACAAAAGATGAATTAATTGAATCATTTAACAACACTCAGCCTTCAGTAAACTGGGGGAATGCATATGCTGGAGAATCAAGACATATAATTGACTGGTTATATGGTATTAACTTATCGCGAGCTTTAATGTCTGCAATTAAAACTTCTGGTTCATTTAAGATATTATCAATAGGTCGTGTTCAAGGGCCAGCATTAAAAATAATTGTAGATAGAGAAAAAGAGATATCCTCATTCAAGTCAGAACCATACTGGCAAGCCTCTGCAATTACCAGCAATCCAAATAAAGAACCTTTAACACTTACATTAAAGCATCCAAAAGACATATTTAATAAATTAGAACTAGAAAAGTTTGATAATATTACTGAAGGAACTGCAAGCACTGAAAAGAAAGAAGAATTAACTCCTCCCCCACATCCCTTTGATTTAACAACACTACAAAGAGAGTCATATAGAATGTTGAAATTCTCTCCATCGCAGACTCTCCAACTAGCTCAAAAACTCTATTTAGATGGAATTATTTCCTATCCAAGAACTAGCTCTCAAAAAATCCCTGATGCAATAAAACCCTTAGAAATATTAAAAAAACTCTCAAAAAGATTCCCTGAAGTTAAATTAGCAACAAGAAAGAAACCAATTGAAGGAATGAAGTCAGACCCAGCACACCCTTCAATTTATCCAACTGGAGAATTCAAAAAGCTTCCAGAACAGGAAGAAAAATTATACAATTTAATAGCTAAAAGATTCATCTCCTGCTTCTCTGCTGATTTAAAAACAGCGAATAAAAGAATAATTTTAACTGCAATCTCTCCGAAAACAAAAGAAGAATTAAAATTCACACTTTCAGGTCTAAAAATAATAGATAAGGGCTGGGCAAACATATATCCTTCATTTATTGAAGAAACAAATCTTCCAGACTTATCTGGCAAAACTAAAATAAATAAAATAGAAATAGAAGAAAAGAAAACACAGCCTCCAAATAGATACACTCCCGCTTCATTAGTTACATTATTAGAAAAGAAAAATCTAGGTACTAAATCGACACGTTCTATGATTGTAGATACTTTATTCAATAGAGGGTATCTAGATGGAAAAAGCATTCAAGCGACTCCTCTTGGAATACAATTAATAGAAACTCTGGAAAAACACTCTTCAATCATAATAGATGAAAATCTTACTCGTTCTTTAGAAGAAGAAATGGAGAAAATACAAGAATCTGATAAAGACTTTAAGATAAAAGAAGATAATTTAATAGAAAAAGCAAAAAAGATAATCTTAGACATATCAAAGGAATTCAAATCAAAAGAAAAAGAGATTGGCTTAGATTTATCTCACGGTTTACAAGACTTAAGAAAAGAACAGAATGAGCAAAATGAACTAATCCTCTGCCCAACTTGTAAAAATGGAAAATTAAGAATTCTATTCAATAGAAAATCAAGACGCTATTTTATTGCCTGCTCAGCTTATCCTGCCTGCAAGCAAACTTTCTCACTACCACCAAACGCATTAATAAAAAAAGCAGACAATAAAATTTGCCCAGCAGATAACTTTCCAAAACTTCTAGCAATAAGAAAAGCAAAAAGACCTTGGGAATTCTGTTTTAATCCGACTTGCCCAATTGAGAAAGAAAAGAGAGATAAATATCAGTCTAAAAATCAAGAAGATTAATCAGTGATGAGAAGCTCTACAAGCCTCTACAAAATACTGTTGTCTTTGAGCTTCAATAGTTCTTATTTGACTTTGAAACTCTTCAATCTGAGATTTTACCACACCGTGATAATGTGGAGAATTTTCCATCAAATTCTTTATAGATAAATCATCACGTTTTTTATCAATATCTCTAAGCTGATCTGAGACACTTTCTACATGCTTAGGCTTTAAACCATCTCCTTGTGGTGAAGCTTTAACAAAGAAATTATAAGCGGTAACTAATGGAGCATCATCAGTTAATAAAACAAAGAATCTATCAGTCATATTAGGTAAGACTCCTAACAAGCCAGGAAGATTATTTTCATATTCCATTAATCTATTTTCAGCCTTCAAAGCATCAGGTCTATGCTTACCAGTTTCTAGTAAATCTTCAACTGCTCTTTGTTTTTGTCTTATCAATGGAGTATATGGATCAGATTGTAAATGCGCTACTGCATCAAACTTAAGACCTCTTTTTAATAACTGCTGGGCTTGATATCCATTTCTAGGCAAACCATCGTAAAGATGACCCTTAATCTTAGCACCGTCCCCTCTCAACTCAGCTTGAATTAACCCATACTCTTTATCAAAAAAACCTAAAACTACATCATCAGGTGCTAAAGTACTTTTTCCATTACCGCTCAAAGCAGCTTCAACTTCTCTTCTCTGATCTGCAGGTAAGCTACCTAAATGTCTTCTTATTAATCCAGAACCTTCCATAACTCCAAATCTTAAGATGGGAGTTACATTTTTAGCTAAAGTGCCTTTTCCTTCTCCAGGAGCGCCAAGAAGTTTTATCTTTCTATGTTCTCCTGGAACTGTCAGCTCATCGCTTAAAACTAAAGACTGTAAAAGACCTTTTCCAGCGTGATCCAAACGTTCTATTTCTTTCTGAATTTCTGTTTTCATGGAACAGAATGAAAAAATCACCCTATAAAAACCTTAGCATTTACTACTTTAAATCAGGAAAACGATGTGCAAAGCACTCGTTTTTCGGATGCTCAAGATTCTTCAGAATCTTGACATTAAGAAAAATCATTAAAAACTCATTAACTTATATAGAAATAACGCTCAATAACCTTTAAATACATACATTACAATAGTAATGTTATGGTAATGGACACTCTACAGATAAGAATGAACTCTGCTTTGATAAAAAGAATAGACTTACTAGTCAAATCAGGAATTTATGCGAACAGAGCCGATGTGATAAGGGATGCAGTAAGAAGATTTGTTTGGGAAAAAGAAGTAGGCACTATCAATTGGAATGGGGAAGATTCTGTTGAACAAATAAGAAAAGTAAGAAAAAAGCTATCTAAAGAAAAATTTAATTTAAATGAATTAAACAATTTCGGAGATTAAATTATAATAATTCCTCAGGTTTAGCCGCCTTAACATTATATCTCTCAGATATCTCAATTAATTTTCTATCTCTTGTAATTAATATCGAATCATTTTTTCTTGCTAAAAGCATATGAATTATATCAAAAAATCCCAATTCGTAATCTATTTTTACTTCTATTTTTCTGGCTAATTCATAATCTTCCAAAGACAAGGATATCTTCTTAAAATTAGAGGATTTCTTAAATAATAATATCTTTTTATTAATCTCTGAATCGTCCAACAAAAAACTCAACTCCTTCAACAAATAACCTGAATAATAAACTATTGCATTATTCCCATCTACAAATTTAAAGAAATCTTCTGCAATTTTCCAAAATTTAAAACCATCAAAAGCAACTTCTTTCCTCCACAAATTGAGATAAATACAAGAATCAACATAATAAGATTGCATCAAATCAAGAGAAAATATTATTTATTAAATATTTCTTTAAACTTTATAATTACAACTAATTACTTACCAGTTCTTCCCCAAGCTCTTGCACTTGGTCTTACCTTCAAGTTTCTTGTCTTAGTAGATAGACCTCTTGATTTCTTAGCAGAACTTGTCAATCCTCTCAAAGCTCTATTTCTATTAGCTTCATCACAAATCCAACTCATTTCTTTATCGCTCTTGATTTCAGGTTTACTAGGATCTACTAATATAACTTCAAAGAAATAATACTTTCCATCTTTACCAATATTATATGAATTTAAAACTTCAAGATTTTTATGATGATTCTGTGCTCTAATCTCTGCAACCCATTGATAACTCATCTTCAAAACTTTTCTTACATGTTGTTTTCTTGATTTTCTACCGTGCTTATGTCTAGGTCTCTGTCTTCCACCTCTCTTTACTCTAACTCTTACAACAACAAAGCCTTTCTTAGCCTTATATCCTAAAGCATGAGCTCTATCTAATCTCAAAGGCTTGTCAACAACCTGCACCGCTTCAGAAGCTCTCCATTCGATCAATCTAGTCTGAGTGCTTTCTCTATCTCTATGTTTCCAAGCTTCTCTTAAATAATGAGTTAATCCTTTAACCATAACTACTTCTAGAAAAAACGCTTTTTAAACCTTGTTACATGTAATGTAACAACCTTACTTTAGCTAAGTTTTTCCAAAAGTTATTTTTAAATCTTGTTAAAAGGACAAAACATGAAATACCAAACGTTTTTATACATTTCAGCCATATTCTCTTTATGAAAAACAAAAATACATTTTATGTAACTACTCCTATATATTACCCCTCAGCAGAACCACATATAGGAACAGCGTACACGACAATAGCTGGAGACATCTTATCTAGATGGAATACTCTTTTAGGCAAAGAAGTTTTCTTTCTTGCAGGGACAGATGAGCATGGTAAAAAGATGGAAGAAAGCGCAGAAAGAGCAAGACAATCTCCTAAAACATTTGCAGACCATCTTACTCTTAAATTCAAAGAAACATGGAAGCTATTAAATATAAATTACAATAGATTCATAAGAACAACTGACAAAGACCATGAACAAGTTGTTCAAACAATTCTTTCTGAAGTGCATAAAAAGGGAGATATATATGAAGGATATTACGAAGGTTTTTACTGCACAGCCTGTGAATCTTACTACACTGAAAAAGATCTAAAGGAAGGTTGTTGCCCAATACACGAAGTCAAGATAGAGAAACTAAAAGAAGAATCTTATTTTTTCAAGCTTTCAAAATATCAGAAAAAACTTCTTAAATTCTATAAAGACAATCCAGATTTTATCTCGCCAGAAAGCAGAAAAAAAGAAATAATAAATAGAGTCAAAGAAGGTTTACAAGACTTATCAATTTCAAGATCAAGCTTCTCTTGGGGAATACCTCTTCCCTTTGATAAAAAACATGTTAGCTGGGTTTGGTTTGACGCACTTCCAAATTATCTAACAGGAATAGGATACTTAGAAAATTCAAAACAATTTAAGAAATTCTGGCCTGCAGACATTCAAATATTAGGAAAAGATATTCTCTGGTTCCACGCAGTTATCTGGCCAGCTATTCTATTTTCTCTAGGCCTTGAAACACCAAAAAAACTATTTGCACACGGCTGGCTTACAATAAAAGGAGCAAAAATAGGAAAATCTGCTGGAAACGCAGTTGGAATAAATAATTTAGTAGAAAAAACCAGTGTTGACTCTCTTCGTTATGTTCTATTCAGAGAAACTCCTTTCGGACAAGATGGTGAATTCTCAGAATCAGTATTCATAGATAGACATAATAATGAATTAGCAGACAAATTAGGTAATTTAGTAAGCAGGGTTTCAACTCTAGCAGAAATGTATGGTTTGCAAAAAACAACACCAATAAAATCTGATAAAACTGTTAAAGCAGTAAATAATTATTTAGAAAATTTAGAATTTGACAAAGCATTAAATGAAATCTTTTCATTCATAGATCAATTAAATGAATACATACAGAATAAGAAGCCCTGGGAGACAAAAGACAAGAAAGTTCTTTACCAACTATCAAATGGAATAAAAGATGTTTCAATATTATTATCTCCATTTATACCTCGAACTGCAGAAAAGATATCAAAAACATTCAATTTCGATATTTCTTTAGAATCTTTAAAAAATCCATTAAAAGTCTCAAAGATAAAGAAATCTGAGATACTATTTAGAAAGATTGATAAATCTCCTTCTCCAATAGATGATATGCCTAAACAAAAAGCACAAAAGAGTGAAGTAAAGACTAAGCATCAAGAAACAAAACAAATAACTACAATTGCTCCTGAAAAGCCAACAAAAGAAAATTCTCCTAAAGTAAGCTATGATGATTTCTCAAAATTAGATTTAAAAATAGGTAAAATTCTTTCAGTAAAAAATCATCCAAATGCAGATAAATTATATGTTCTAGAAGTAGACCTAGGCAATAACGATAAAAGAACAATTGTGGCAGGTCTAAGAAATCATTACCAACCAGAACAACTACAAGGAAAGAAAGCAGTTTTCATAACTAATCTAGCACCTGCAACCCTGCGAGGAGTAGAAAGCAATGGAATGCTTTTAGCAGCAGTTAACGATGATGATTCTCATGTAACTATTCTAACACCAGATGAAGATATAAGTGAAGGTAGTAAGATTCGTTAAGAAGTTAACTCTCTAGCAAAATTAAGATATTGATCAACAATATTTGGCCAACTTAATGAATCTCTAATTGCGCTTTTAACGGTTCCACTTATTCTCTCCGTATTTACTTCTCTAATTTTAGCTATTACTTCTAAAACATTGTTAAAATCAACAACTAAGTTAGATAAACCTAAATTTTGAAAAACTTCTGAAACGCCCATATTCTTACTTACCAATGCAGGAGTTCCAGCAGAAACAGATTCAAGAGGAACATTCCCATAAGTCTCAAAATGTGAAGGACTTATAACAACTCCATTACTATGATAATAATCTCTCAGCTCCCTCAGACCCATAGAATCATGAATACTTACTCCTCTCTCAGTAAGTTGGGATCTAATAGGTTCGCCTTCCCTAATATTTGAAACTGCGCTAATACTAAAATTATTTTTGCTACCTTTTAAGTTATCTGCCAATTGTAAAAGAAATTCTAAATTTTTTATTTCATGATTACGACCAACAAACCCAATTCCCTCATTCTGACACCCTACTTTTCTTCTCTCAAAAAATTCTTGAGAAACTCCATTAGGTATGACTCTGGAAGAATCATTTAAAGATCTTCCAAATATTTTCTCAACTTCAGTCTTAGTTAATCTAGAAGGAAAAATATAGAAATTAGATGCCTCATTAAATTCTTGTTCCATAGCTTCGAAAATAGAAAGTAATGGTCTAGGTGCGTGTGCTTCTTCTTTAGTCAATATACCTGCATAAGCAACTACAGTTGGTATTTTCTTAGTTTTAGCAACGTGATGTAGCATCCATGGAGCATAAAAAGTGCCTTGAGTTAATACTATATCTGGTTTTTCTTGAGAGAGTATATAATTTAATGAATCTTTCAACTGGCTTAAATTACCATGCAGGTCGTTAAGATTTTGAGCTGAAGAATATACTTGTCTAGAATTTTCAATACCCTTTCCAACAGGTAAACGATAAGTAACTACGGAACCATTAACTGATCTGCTAAATTGAGCTTGGGGATCAGCACCAACTAATACTAATGGTAGATTATTTCTCCTGCAATAACGCGCAAGTTCATCAGCAGATTTAGCAATTCCTCCAGCAGAATGAAAGTTAGTATTTGTAAGTATTTTCATATAACCTTGCAAAAAACAGATTATATAAAATTAACGCTAAAATTTAAATTTTTTTTTAATTACCAGTCAAAAAGCCCTTCAAATATTCCAACTTTTTCTTTATAACTATTATTACCCATTATTCTTGCAGCAATCATCCTATAAGCTCTTGAAGCTTTGCTTTTTGGATGTGTATGTATGATAGCATCTTTCAAAACAAGAGCTGATTGCATATTCCTATCTTCAGGAATAACTCCAATTATGGGCAACTCAAGCATCTCCCTTATATTAGCAATAGGCATTTCAGTCTTCACTCCTCTTACTCTTGTAACAATAACTCCTCTTACAGTTTTACCAAGTTGCTCAATTAACTTACTAGCTTTCAAAGCATCAGTAACTGCGGGAATCTCAGGATTAGTAACGATAATGATATCATCAGCAGACTCAATAGAAGCAATAGCCTCCTCTCCTAAACCAGCAGCAGAGTCATAAATAACATAATCAGCCATCTTTCTTAATTTCTTTCCAACATCTTTCAATTTACTATGATTCAATCTTCTCAATTCTCTAACACTCAAAGAACTAGGGATAATTTTAGTCCCGGACTCATGCTCATATATTGCATCTGACACCTTTGCCTTTCCAAGAAGAACATGATTCAAGCTTACAGGGACAATTGGAGCTCCAAGATGTAAACCAACATTAGGTGTGGTAAGATTGCCATCAAGAATAATGACTTCCTTTCCAAAATAGTTTAAGGCTACTCCTAAATTTATAGCAGTAGTAGTCTTTCCAACCCCTCCTTTTCCAGATGTGACAGTAATTAATTTCGCCATTTCAACTAATTATGTATAAACATAACAGTATTCAAACTTATTTAAGAGCACTTATAAATCTTTCTAGCAAATTCGAATATTCTTTAAGTTTATCGAGGTTAATATTAACTATCTCTCCCCTATAAGTAACTTTCAAATTAACGCCCTTCCTGAATTCACTTTCTCTAACTTTTTCCAGACTTTCAATATCTCTAAACAGCTCATAAAGTTCAAGTGTATCTTTTATATCTGGACTATCAGCATAAAGCTTCTTCAGCTGAACCTGTTTAGCCCTCGGAGCATCTAGAACTGGCTTCCATTTCTTCTGTTTCTTAGCTTTCTCTACAAGTAAGTCCATTCCCTGTTCAATCATATGCTTCCATCTAAGTAATAAATTAATGATAACATCACAAGTCTTAGTGTATTTCAAGCTTACATATAACAGATGATCTGCACTAATTTTTTCTTTTATTATTCTTTCCATAATTTGCAAGTAGCCTTATAACCAAGATACTTAAAATGGAAAACCAGTTTATATACCTTTCTGAGAATCCCTCGTAAATTTAACCAAAATAGGCACTACAAAATTAAGTTTAGATTACCTTTAAATAATATGATAACAAAGAAAAGTTATGCAATCTGCAAAGCTATCAAAAGAGGTTATGCCGGAAAACTACAATTTACTAATAGAACCTAGCCATGATAATCTAACATTTAAAGGAAAAGTTGAAATAAATCTTTTAATAGACACACCAACAAACAACATAACTCTCCATTCAAGCGATTTAAAAATCAGCAAAGCAAGTTTAAAATCAAATCCAAAAGACTCTCCAAAGATAGAACTAAGTCAAAAAGAAGAAACTCTAAAATTAACATTCAAAAACAAAATATCCCATGCAGACACATTAATTATTGAATTTTCAGGCACTATCTCTGACAAGTTAAAAGGTTTTTACAAAGCAAAGTACTTCATTGATAAGAAAGAAAAAACATTTTTAACAACACAATTTGAAGCACCATACGCGAGAAGAGCTTTTCCTTGCTTTGATGAACCATCAAAAAAAGCAACTTTTGATTTCTCAGTTAAAATAAATTCTAATTTAACAGCAGTGTCTAACATGCCTATTGAGAAAGAAGAAAAATCAGAAAATAAAAAGATAGTAACTTTCCAGCAATCACCTATAATGTCTACTTACCTATTATATTTTGGAATAGGTGAACTTGAATTTCTAGAAGACACCTACAAAAATATCAGATTAAGAATAGTTACAACACCTGGAAAAAGCAAAGACGGGAAATTCGCACTTGACTTAACTAAAAAATTCCTTAAATACTTTGAAGACTATTCTGGAATAGATTATCCTCTTCCAAAACTAGACTTGATAGCTGTTCCAGATTTTGAAGCAGGAGCTATGGAAAACTGGGGAGCAATAACCTTCAGAGAAATTCTTCTACTTCAAAACGAGAAAACATCAACTTCAGTGAAGAAAAGAATTGCAGAAGTAATAGCGCACGAACTCTGGCATCAATGGTCTGGAAATTTAGTAACTATGGATTGGTGGGAAGACCTCTGGTTAAACGAAAGCTTTGCAACATATATGGCCTTCAAAGCGATGAACAATTATTTCCCAGAATGGAATTCACTTGAAGATTTCGTAATAGAAGAAACTTCAGGTGCATTCTCTAAAGATTCTTTAAAAACAACACACTCAATAGCTGTAAAAGTTAACAATCCTAATGAAATATCTGAGATCTTTGATGCAATAAGCTATGGGAAGGGAGGAAGTGTATTAAAAATGATTGAATCATTCTTAGGAGAAGAAAATTTCAAGAAAGGTGTGCAAAAATACTTATTAAAATACAAATACAAAAATGCAATTGCTTCAGACCTCTGGGACAGTCTAGCAGACTTTTCAAAAGAACCAATAAAAAAAATAATGATAGACTGGTTAACAAAACCAGGGTATCCTTTGATAGAAGTTTCAAAGAAAGAAAATTTATACACTTTCAAACAAAAGAAATTCAATTCAAAAAACGATAAAACAACTTGGAAAATACCTCTTACAATTAAGAATAAAGATAAAACTCTAAAACAATTATTTGATAATGAAAGCCAATCAACAAATATTAATTCACATTATATTAAGCTTAACGAAGGCCAAAATGGATTTTACAGAACAAAATACGATTCATATTTATTAAAAGAACTCTCCCAATTAATACTAAATAAACAGCTTTCAGCAATAGATAGATATGGTATTCAAAATGATTTATTCTATCTTTGCCTTTTTGGAGAAGTCTCATTAGACACTTACCTTAATTTCATCTCTTGTTATAAAAATGAAGACAATTATACTGTGCTATTAGACCTCTGCTCCAATTTAAGAGAAATTTACAACGCTTTCTCACAAGAAAATCTATCTAAAGAAAACTGGAAGAAATTCAAACAAATATCAATCTCACCTTTCAAAAATAAAATAAAATCTCTTGGTTTACAGCCAAAACTTAACGAACCTCAACAAGACACTTTAACAAGAGCAATTTCAATTAATTATCTTCAATTTGCAGAAGATAAAGAAACATTAGATTTCTGCAAACAGCAATTCAATAAATTCCTAAAAGACACAAACTCAGTTCATCCGGACATTAAAGGCCCTATAATTGCTGCTTCAGCAGAAAATGGAAATAAAGAAACATACACCCAATTATTAGAAACATACAAAAAAACAGATAATGTAGAGGAAAAATTAAAGATTCTTGCATCACTATTCAGATTCAAAGATGAATCTATATTAAAGTCAGCATTAGACTTCTCCTTAACAAAAGAAGTTAGAATTCAAGACTTAAGAACTGTATTTTCAATGATAGAAGCAAATTCATCAGCAGAAAAGTTTTTCTTTAACTGGATAAAAAACAACTGGAATAAACTAAAAGACCTAGAAAAAAGCCCATACATATTCATGGGTTTGATAAGGAGTATAATCCTTCTTTCAAAGAAAGAAGATAAACCAGCAATAAAACAATTCCTAATAAAAGAAAAAGTTGAATATGAAAGCACAAAAGCAAATGCCTTTGAAACTTCAGACATTTACAACAACTGGATTGAAAAGAATAAAGATATTCTTAAGAATTATTTAGATAAAATAAATTAATATTTTCTATCTTCTGACTTATCAGCATCAGGGAAAAAATAATCTCCATTAGTCTTCACAAACTCTCTAGCAGCTCTAGCAAGTCCATCTCTTGTACTTGTATGAGGAGGCAATCTATTTTCAGGCCAGTCACTAGGCCTATAAGCATTTCTTAAAACAACATCGACAACATGCTGATCTAAATTAACATCATATATTCTTTCAGTACCTAAAGTATCCTCATCTTGCCATTCATCAAAGTCATGTCCCATAAAATCCTGATAAAAAATAAGGTTATAAATCTATTTATTCACTCAACATAACAATAGCTTCAGCAACATCCTTAGTTTCATTTAATGCCTGCCTAGCTTCTTCTTCGCTTTTTCCTGTCTTTTCCATAACTAGTTCCACATCCTCATCAGAAAATTGAACTTCCTTGCTTTCTTCTCGCATAGTACCAGTAACCTGCCAGCTACCCTGTCCTTGCATAGTTATCTTCTGCACAGACGCTGGTTCAATAATTATCTTTTTATCCTTGCATTCAATAATAACTCTCTCTGCATCTATCTCTTCTTGCTTGATTCCCATCTGCTTCATCATAGATTTCATCTGCCCAGGATTTATTCCGCCAAACATTATTTATTGCCTCCTAAAAATCTATGACCTAAATAATAAAAAGGAGTAGCAAGATTATGGAAGGTAGTCTTAACACCATATTCTACATTATTTCTAGCAGTAATTCCAGCAAATCTACTCGCTCTAACTTCATCAAAGCTCAAACTTTTATGATCTAATTCAAAGAAACCAGCTCCAGACAAAGTTTTAATTCTATCTGCTAATTCAGCCTGCTTTCTAAAATGTTCTACTTCTTGTCTTCTGAGATAAACTTGTGCAGCCTCAACAAGTGCTGGATTGAAATAAGCAATTTTCATATTAAAAAGTCACAAGAGCCCTATAAATAACTTTCTAAAATCAATCAGATTCAGACAAAGAACAATATTTCCAACAATGATAAGGTCTAGCAAGTAACAAACCAAACTGTTTAGCTCTAAATTCAAGTTTACTTCCAGCAGTTAAACCTAATTCACGAGTAAGTAAAAAATCATTATAAGAAACATCCCTCAAATCACCAAATTTTAAGCTAGAGGTAGGTTTCTGAGCAAGGTCGAATAATCTATCCTGATACTTTTCCATTCTTTTTGTTGCATGAGCAACAGCTTTCTCATTCCAACGAGCATGAAATTCAGATACAAAAAAAGCATGTGTAGCATCCATAAAAAACTCAATAACTAAGTGTATTTAATTATTTCTATACAGCAACTGGCCAGAACATCTTAAGTGCTAAAACAAATATAACTACTAACACTATAAACACAATAACTTGAACTGGGCTAATAGTCAATCTACTCTTATATTCAGAATCATATCTTACAATACCTCCAAAAGCGCTAGGTACTCCTCCACTAGATTGTTCAGCCATACTAACAAACAGAAAAAAGGATATAAAAATCTATCTCTTAGCAGCGTGAACTGGTTCTAAGTTTATATGAGTGCCTTCAAGAACACCATTTCTATCTCTACCCCTATATTGAAACGAAGACATTTCTAATAAAGTAAATAATTCATTAGCTAAAGATAACCTTCTTCCATCCTTAGATTCAGCCATATCAATTTCAACACCATTCCAACTAACTGAAACGAGGTCATTACCATTAGTATAAAAAGGAACAAGTGGATTTTTATCAACTGGTTTAAATCCGTATCCTTTCAGAACTCCAACTAGTCTTTTTCTCTCAGATATTTTAAGAGGTATTTCTCTCTTCAAGTATAAAGTCATTAAAATCCTCTCAAAATAATGTATTTAAAGCTATTCTTTCAACATAGCTAATATATTTTTCTTATCATAACCTCTTACACTTTTACCCCACAGTACAAAAATACGATTAATACGAGACCAAAGATTTTTAGGAGCAATTTTCTGTAATGCTAATTCAGTTTCTGTTGGATTTTTTGTCTTCACTAAGCCTATCGCATTACTAATACGATGAACATGCACATCAACACAAATAGCATCTTTACTATGTAGTTCTCCTAAAACCAAATTAGCCGTCTTCCTCCCTACGCCAGGCAATTTAACCAACTCATCAATATTATCAGGGACTTTCCCATTAAAATCAGTAACAAGCATTTTAGCACAGGCAATAATATTTTTAGACTTCGTTCTATTGTAATTTAAACTTCTTAATAGCTGTAAAACATCTTCATAATTAGCATTAGCCAATTTATCCAAACTAGCATACTTTCTAAATAAACCCTCGGCAATAGGAATAGTAGTCTCATCCCTACTCTGAGCAGACATTATCGTAGTAACAATCAATTGCCAGTCATATTCCCATCCCTCACCAGCAAGTCTCTTCTCGCTCTTTCCATATTTCTTCTCAGCTTTATGAAATATATCCAAAAAGTATTCTTTTTTATTCATTTTATCTTAACCTGACTCTTATCAAAATCTATCTCAACAACATCATTATTTTTAATCAATTTAGTACCTAACTTAGTACCAATAATTGCAGGAATCTTAGCCTCTCTACAAAGTATAGCTACATGAGCTAGAACTCCTCCTTCATCAGCAATAATTGCTTTTGCCTTTTTATAAAGTGAATTATATTTAGGCAAAGTTGAAGGTAATACTAAAATATCTTCAGAACTAATATTGTTAATATCATTAATATCTTTAAACAACTTGACCTTTCCAGACATAATACCTTTACCATAAATCGTCTTACCTTGAATAATCTGATTTAACTGTTCTTTTTTAGAATTAAGATTTATATCTATTTCACTAAGAATTTCTTTAGCATTACTACCACTTATTATTTCTTGTTTTGGCAAGAGAGAAACAATGCATAACTTTTCTCTTGATTCAATATCTTTAGGTAAATTTCGGTTATTAAAGAATTCCATAAACTCATCAACAGTTAGAAGTTTAACAAGATTAATTGAGGATTCATCAAATAGCTTATTACATAAAACATCAAAATTAGTCTGAAAAAAACCAAAAACAGACTCATATTTCTTTCTAGATTCTTCCAATATCTTTAAGATATTATTATTTTTAGGAGATTCAGCTAAATAATCTGGCACCCTATGTACTATTAATTGATAAGCTACTATATTTTTTACATTATCAGCTAAGTCCTGAATAAAGGATAAACTAAAATCATTTTTATTTTTAATATCTTCAAATTGCTTTAAGATTTTATCTCCATAAAAAGAATATTTTAATATTATCTCATTTACCAGATTAGTGTCTTTCTTCAATTTCTCACCAATTAATTTTAAAAATAAATCATTATCTTTCTTCAATCTAATATATGAACAAATACCTTCTTTATGTACCAACAGCATTAAAGTCAAAGCGCCTTCAGCATATTTATCTGAATTTATGATTTTATAAGATAAAGCAGTTGCAGAATTAAAAAAAACACAATAATCCCTATCCCAATGCTTTACTAAGTTACCTTTCTTGATTTTATTAATAATGCTTTTAACAGACATAAATAAAATAAGAAAGTCGGATTAATAAAACTTATTAATGAAATTCAATTTCCTTAAAAGAATTAGTAACTTTAAATCCATCAACTGGTCCATTCCCAGGCCTATTTACAAAACTTACATAAAATCCAGCCTTATTAGCTGCCTCTAATTCTTTTCTTGAATCAGAAAAGAAGAATATTTCAGTAGGTCTCAAACCTAGATAACCTGCTAATCTTGAAAAACTTTTAGAATCTATTTTAGAAGCAGGTCCTTCATTATCAAATCCACCAGCAGTACTAAAATAACCATCAACTTGTCTATGTAAATTCAATCTTTCTTTATTACCTTCTAGAGTAGCATTTCTAAACATCTCTTCCTGTAAAATTCTACTTCCATTTGAAAAGGTATATACTCCTCTTCCACCTTGATTCTCATTAGAAGCATTAGCAAGAGAAAAATATCTCTTAAATCTCAATAAAGCATCTGGAATGTCAGGAAATACGCAAACATTATACCTCCCTTTAGCAAGACCCTCTGCATTGACAGCACCCATTAAAGACATAAAAGAATGATCAAGATTCTTATTATCTACTTCCTCATTAACTCTATTAACTAACTGAGAATTATTGCTAGCTAAAACTTTTCTTCTAACTTGTTCTAAAACTCCCAAGGGTACCGTTTTACTTTTCCCTTTTTCAACTACATCAACAATATACTGCTCACCATTTGCAAGAAAGTCCTGACTAAACTTGTTCAACTCAGGTAATCCGTGAGTCACACCAGCTATGTCAAAAACAGCAGCCTTTATTATACCCATATAAAAATATCTTAAAAGGTCTTATTTAAATCTTTCTGATGTTACCCTTATTAAGTTACATAAATAACATATAAAACTAAACTAAAACATTTTTAATCTTCTTTTCCATTAAAAGGTTATGTCATACCCTAAACTATCAGATATAAAGAACTGGTCTTCTGAAATAGAATCAAAGATAACTAAAAACTGGAAAGAAGCTGAAAAGCATATTTTCAATGAGAAAACAAAGAAGAAAATATATTCAATAGATACTCCTCCTCCATACATAAACACACCAATTCATATGGGACATGCCTGCACTTATTGTTTCATGGATTTCTTTGCAAGATATAAAAGAATGAAAGGTTTTGAAGTTCTCTTTCCACTTGGTCTAGACAAAAACGGCCTTCCAATTGAAATGGCTGCTGAAAAGAAGTATGATGTATCTGCTTTCAAAATAGGGAAAGATAAATTTATTGAATTATGTAAAAAGATGCTTTCAGAGACAGAAGCAACTTCAATAGATTCTTTTGCAAAGCTAGGAATCTCATTCTCCTCATATAAAAATACAGGTAAAATAGGGAGCATATACGAAACAGACTCTCCAGAATACCGTTCATTAACTCAATCAACATTCATAACTTTATTCAAATCTGGATTAATTTACGAAGATTCAAGAATAAATAACTGGGATCCAAAACTTCAAACAACAGTAGCAGATGCAGAAATAGAATATAAAGACTTACCAAGTAATTTCAATTACATAAAATGGAAAGTAAAAGAAACTGGAGAGGAAATAACTATAGGAACAACTAGACCTGAATTAATCAGTACCTGTGGTATGGTTATTTATAATCCAAATGATAAAAGATATCAACACTTATTAGGAAAAACAGCAATCTCTCCTATTTTTGGAAAAGAAGTTCCTATTACTGAACATCCTCTAGCACAAATAGACAAAGGTTCTGGACTTGTAATGATGTGTTCTGTTGGAGATTTAACAGATATACAATTTTTCAGAGAAATGGGATTAAAACCAGTAATAGCAATTGACAAAACTGGTAAAATGAATGAGAATGCTGGTCTATTAGCGGGATTAAAAGTAAAAGAAGCAAGATTAAAAATTATAGAAGAAATAAAAAAAGAAGGACTTTTGGTTAAGCAAGAATCAATTTTACATAGAACACCAATCTCAGAACGTTCAGGAGCAGAGATAGAATTCATAGAAATGCCTGAATACTATCTCAAACAACTTGACTACAAAGATAAAATAGAGGAAATAGCGAATAAAATAAACTTTTACTCTCCTGAATCAAAAAAAATACTTGAAGCCTGGCTGGACTCTATTTCAATTGACTGGCCAATTTCAAGAAGAAGATTCTATGCAACTCCAGTTCCTTTATGGCATGCAAGAGATAAATCTGGAGAGCTGTTAACAGCCCTTCCTGTAGAAGGAAAATACTACGAGCCTTGGAAAATAACTCCAGATAAAAACTTTGAAGTTTTCAAATTAGGAGAATACATAGGAAAAGTAAAAGACTTCTCAAAAACAACCTGGACAGCAGACGAAAGAGTATTAGACACTTGGTTTGATTCTTCAATATCTGAATTATTTATGTTAAAGTATAAATCAAATCCTGCATTTTTCAAAAAAACTTATCCTGCTAGTTTAAGACCGCAAGGAAAAGAAATTGTTCGTACTTGGCTCTACTACACTTTGCTTAGAGGTTATTTAGAAACAGAAAAACCTGCTTTCAAAGATGTCTGGATAAATAATCACATTTTAGACGAAAAAGGAAAAAAAATGTCAAAATCTCTAGGAAATATAATAGATCCTCAGGAAATAATAAAAGAATTCGGTGCTGAGGCAATGCGTCTCTGGACTTCACTTGAAGGAGACTTGACAAAACAGGACTTCACCTGCTCAAAAGAAAAAATAAGAGGAGAGTTAAAAACAATAAACAAACTTCTAAATGTTTCAAAGTTCATAATGCAGTTTGATAAGCCGAAGAAGGCAAAATTAACAGAAATAGATAAAGTTTTCATTGAATATTTAGATAATATCACTTTAAGCACGGAGCTATCTTTTGACAAATATGATTTCCACCAACCCGCTATAAAAATAAGAGCATTCATCTGGGATATTCTAGCCTCAAACTATATAGAAATTGTAAAAAATAGAGCTTACAACGAAGAAAAGAACTTCTCAAAGGAAGAACAAAATGCGGCAAAATACACATTACACCTATTGTTGGAAAGAATTCTATCGCTATTATATCCAATCATTCCTCAAGTAACTTCAACAATAGCAAAAGAAAAAGGAATTGACTTAGAAGAAATTGAATTTCCTTCGATTTCAAATAAGACTAAGTTCAACAACCTAAAATTAGTAGATTCAATAACCTCATTCAACAGTGAAGTCTGGAAAGCCAAGCGTGAAAAGAACATCTCTCTTAAAGAACCAATTTCAGGAATAACTATTCCAAAGGAACTTCTCCCTTTCAAGAAAGACCTAACTGCTTGTCATAATTTAAAGTAAATTAAAACTTAAATCCTAAAAACCCGCCAAGCATATAATCATTTTTTATTTTTCCTTTTGAATTAACTTCTGTAATATTTGCACCAACACCAAATTCATAGTTTCCTCTAACTAAACCTACTCTCGCTCTTTGAACTGCAAAGTTTAAACCTTCTCCATTAAAGTTAGCTAAATTCTCTAGTTGAAATAAACCATTAAACTTATCATTTATTCTAGGAGTATATCTCAATTTAGCAACTCCTTCAAAATTAGGTTCTCCATTAATATTAATAGTCCCTATTGAATAAAAAGATAAATCGTCCTTCTTCTTAAAAAATTGTAGGCCTAATCTAGGATCTGGAGCCATTCCTTTTACAAATTGTGTCTCAAACACTCCACCCAATCCATTAGAAAGATTATAACTAACATCTACTAAACTAAAAGGATTCTTCTTTCCAGATTCATAATCAAAAGAAGTTATATTTCTCCCAAAGACATTTACCTTCTTTCCTAAATCAAGAGATAACTTTGTATCAGTCAAAGTCGTCTTCTCTCCACTTAATACTTCTAATGCACCATTCATTTGGGCAGAGGTCTGACTAGGAAAAGCTAAAGATCCAGCAAGGGCTAATCCTGCTATTCCTTTCTTTACCGAGTTTTTTATTTTGTTTGTTATGTGTTTCATAAAAGTTCACCAAAATCGGCATATTTAAATAATTGTGGTATCTTAAGATACCATATAAAATGATATTAAAACTTGAAAATCTAAAAGATATAGGTTTAAGCGATGGACAAATAGCAGTCTATTCAGCAGTTTTAGAGTTGGGAATATCTACTTTGAACAAAATACAGGAAAAGACAGGAATAGAAAGAAGAAATATCTATGATATCTTGAATAAATTGATAGAAAAGGGATTTATCACTTATACGCTTGAAAAAGGAAAGAGAACTTATCAATGCACACACCCTAACAAAATTTTAGAAGAAATAAAAAGAAAAGAATCAAACTTAAAAGAATTAGAAAGTAAAATTCCAGAAATGCAAAGTCTATTTGATATTTCAAAACCTGATGTAAGAGCTGAAGTGTATAGAGGTTTTGAATCTATGAAATCTCTTTTAAATGAAACATTAGATTATCCAGCCACATACTGGATGGGTGGAAACAGTAGAGTTGAAAAGACAAATCTCAAAGACTGGTTCAAATCCTGGATGAAAAAGAGAGCAGAGATGAAAAGGAAGATGTATGACTTAGTTTCATATGGTACTTTTTTAGAAGATTTAGAGCCAAAAGATAAAAACAAACATAAAAAGATGTATTACGAATATCGTTCTCTACCTAAAGATTTCTATACTCCTTTGATAATTATCATATTCGGAGATAAGGTAGCTCAAATCTTATGGAACAAGCAACCATTCGCATTCGTTATGGAATCAAAAGAAGTTAAAGAGAGTTTTATGAAATACTTTAATCATTTCTGGAAATAATTCAAATACTAACTTTTATTATCTGAAACTTCTTCAGAAGTGAAGATTAAAGATTTGCACAGCAAATCTTTATTAACCTCTCGAATTTTATGAAAGTATGCATAGTTTTGAAGTGTCTGAAGTAAGCGATAAGCAAAAACAAGAGCTTGAAGAGCTTGTAAACCTGCTTGGAAGCATTCGTGGAAGCCATACTGAACTCGTAACAGTTCTAATGCCTGGTGGAACAAACATTCACCAAGTATCTTCTCAATTAGCTGGGGAAGCAGGCACAGCAGAAAACATAAAATCAAAAGCAACTAGAAATGCAGTAGTTACTGCTCTTGAAGCAATAATAAGAAAACTAAAAGATTACAAACAAACACCTAAAAATGGCTTAGCTCTTTTCGCAGGAAATGTTTCAGAAAAAGAAGGAGGCCAAGATATTCAAATCTGGGCTTATGAACCTCCTAAACCATTAAATGTTAGATTATATAGGTGCGATAAAGTTTTTGTAATAGATCCATTAAAAGAAATGTTGAATGTAACTGAAGTATATGGGTTATTGGTAATGGACAGAAGAGAAGCAACAATAGGAGTATTAGAAGGTAAAAAAATAAATGTTGTAAGAACTATGACTTCAAACGTCCCAGGTAAAATAAGGGCTGGTGGTCAGAGCGCAGCTCGTTTTGAACGTATTACTGAAAGCTTAGCTAAAGAATTTTTCAAAAAAGTAGCAGAAGGAATGAAAGAAATTTTCTTTGAAATGCCAAAATTAAAAGGAATTTTAGTAGGTGGACCAATACCTACAAAAGAAGAATTCCTTGAACAAGGAGAACTTGTAACCAGATTAAAAGAAAAAGTTATAGCTATAAAAGATATAGGTTACACTGATGAACACGGCTTGCAATTACTTGTTGAAGCTTCAGATGAAGACATAGCACAACAAGAAATGATAAAAGAACAAAAATTAATTACTAAATTCTTTGAAACATTAGGTAAAAAGCCACATCTAGCAGCATATGGAGAAGAAAGAGTGCAACTAGCGCTAGACCGAGGAGCAGTAGACCTTCTTCTTATCTCAAAGAAATTTGATAGGTCTAAAACAATGGATTTTGAATCAAGAGCTGAGTCAATTGGCTCTGCAGTTCATATAATAACAACAGACAACGCAGATGGAGAACAATTTCTCAACCTAACGAAAGGCGTAGGTGCAGTTCTAAGATTCGCACTGGAATGAAAATCTAGTTTTTAATATCTTTCATTAAACATTAAAACAAATCTATAAACTTATTTGAAAATCTGCCAGTATCTTCACAATGATAAACTTTATGAAATAACTGATTAATCTTACCATAAACAACTAAACCCTTTCCTTCAATCAATTTCATATTATCGCTAGAAAGCTCGAGTTGTGGTGCTTTGAAGATTGTTGGTTTCTCTCCAAAGCATTTTTCAAAGTCATCTATGCCTAATTTTAGATAGTTTGAATATCTTTCATAACTAAACTCATTATAAGTATGATAAACTCCATGCAATCCTAATGTTTTATTATAACTTTTTACTCTATTGCACCATTCCAAATTATCTGATATAGATTTATTATCAAAATTAGGAATAATCCATAAAATATCGCTCTTTTCAAGTAAATTCTTCTCACATTCTATTCCAGGGCTAACATCATCCAGCTCTTTATCTAAGAAAAGCCTAAATAAGAACAAAATAAAAATTAACAATATCAAGACAAAAATAGCCATTATCAATATATACTGAAAACTCTTCTTTTTCATAACTACTTTCCAGAGTATAATAAACAATATAAATGTCTCTGTTCCAAATTTAACATGGATGAAGAGTCAATACCACAAGCTTTACCTCAAATTAAAAAAAAGAAGTTTGAAGAACTCTCTTTAGAATCAAAAAACTTCTTTGACTATTATAAGAAAGAAATAGGTAAATCAATGAGACAAGGAGATAAAGTTATCTCACTTAGCTTTGACCATATAGCGGAATTCTCTCCAGTCCTTTCAGAAAGCCTTAGTGAAATGCCTGAACAAACCATAGAAATAATGGAAAGTGCATTTGAAGAGCTTGGAATGGGATCTATGAAAGGCTCGAGGATACGTCTAACAGATCTTCCAAATACTTTTAATGTAAAAATAAGAGAAATAAGAGCTAAAAACCTTGACCAGCTTTTAGCAGTTGAAGGTATAGTTCGTCAAGCATCAGATGTAAGACCTCAAGTAGTAAATGCTAAATTTGAATGTCCTACTTGTGGAGCAATTCTATCAGTCCTACAAATAGACAGAAAATTCAGAGAGCCTAGTAGATGTTCATGTGGTTTCAAAGGATCATTCCGTCTTTTATCCAAAGAAATGGTAGACACTCAGCGTTTAGTCATAGAAGAATCTCCAGATTCCTTAGAGGGTGGAGAACAACCAAGAAGAATAAACGTTTTCCTAAAAGAAGACCTAGTAGATCCAAAAATGGAAGACAAAACTACTCCTGGAAGTAAAGTTAGAATTCTAGGAGTATTGAAAGAAGTACCAGTCCCACTTCAAACTGGTGCCATTTCTACAAGATTCGATATAGCTATTGAAGCAAATAATACAATTCCTTTGGAAGAATCTTTTGAAAGCCTAGATATTAGTGAAGAAGAAATAAAAGAAATACTAGAAATAGCTGCAGACCCATACCTACGTAAAAGACTTACACAAAGTATCGCTCCAAGTATTTACGGTTTTGAACAGATAAAAGAAGCAGTTCTTCTACAATTATTTGGTGGAGTAAAAAAGAAAAAATCTGACGGAGGTTCAACTCGTGGAGATATACACCTTCTTCTTGTAGGAGACCCAGGAGTTGCAAAATCTGTCTTATTAAAATTCGCATCGACAATAGCTCCAAAAGGAAGATACGTTTCCGGAAAAGCAGCATCTGCTGCAGGTTTAACAGCAGCAGTTGTAAAAGATGAATTCCTAAAAGGATGGTCTTTAGAAGCTGGAGCAATGGTGTTATCAAATAAAGGAGCAGTATGTATAGATGAAATTGAAAAAATGACTGAGCAGGATAGAAGCGCGATGCATGAGGCGATGGAACAGCAAACTGTCACAATTTCTAAAGCAAATATTCACGCCACATTAAGAGCTGAAACAACAGTTTTAGCGGCAGGAAACCCTAAGCTTGGAAGATTCGACCCATACACTCCAATTCCACAGCAAATAGATATCTCTCCAGCCTTACTTTCAAGATTTGATGTAATATTCGTAATAAGAGACTTACCAAATAAGATACAAGATGAAGCAATAGCTACACACGTTTTACAAGAACACAAGCAGGAAGTAGTAAGAGAAATAATTGAGCCAAAACTTCTAAGAAAATACATCTCTTACGCAAGACAAAAGATAAAACCTAAACTTACAAATGCAGCAATAGAAGAAATAAAAGATTTCTATGTAAATCTTAGAAACCAATCAGTACGTTCAGACTCAGAAATAAAACCTATACCGATAACTGCAAGACAATTAGAAGGAATAATTCGTCTATCAGAAGCAAATGCCAAATTACGTCTAAGCCCTGAAGTCTTAATAGAAGACGCAAGAAAAGCAATAGAATTATTGAAGATATCACTAAGGCAAGTAGGTTATGATGAAGAGACAAAAACATTTGACATTGATAAGATAACTTCAGGTATTTCTTCTTCAAAGAGAAGTAAGATTCTAGTAGTGAGGGAAACTATTGCTATGCTAGAAGCAAAGATAGGTAAGCTAATACCTATGGATGAATTAGAAAAAGCATTAGATGGAAAAGTATCGCAACTAGAGTTAGAAGAGTCTCTAAATCAATTATCTAAGTCAGGAGACATATTCAGGCCTAAAAAAGGATTTATTCAAAGAATATAATGCACTCCACAAACATTTAAAACATTATAATAACAAAACAAAATATGGAATCAACTTATAAAAGAAATGTAGCATACAAACTTAGAATAGGACAGATTATTTCTGGCAAACCAGTTATGGAAAGTGAGAAATTAAAATCTCTTGACTTAAATGGCAAGCAGATCGTAAGAGCAAATATAATAGCAAATATAACTGATAAATATCTTCAAGAAGGAGAGAAGAAATTTGGCTCAATAACATTAGATGATGGTTCAGGACAGATAAAAGCAAAGGCATTTGGAGATGATGTTGAAAGATTTACAAATCTACAGCAAGGAGACACCGTTTTAGTAATAGGCCTTTTAAGATCTTGGAATAATGAAGTGTATTTAACTCCTGAAATAATAAAAAATAAAGAGCCATCCTATTTATTATTAAGAAAACTTGAAGTTGAAGCTGAACTTCCAAAAACAATAGATAAATCTCAATTAACTCAAATGAAAGATAAAATCTTATCAATGGTCAAAGAAGCGGAAAGCCTTGGAGGTATAGATATTGATAAAATAATTCTAGAACTAAAAGAACACCCAGATGTAATCAACCAGGAAATCAAACGTCTTCTAGAAGACGGTATAGCATATGAACCACGCCCAGGAAAGTTGAGATATCTCGGATAAATCCATTTCTTAGTAAGGTTTATTAATCCAAACTTTGAAGAATTCTCCCATGTCAGCACAAGATGATAGAAACTATAATGATGAACCTAGAATATATGTTCCTAAAATAGCTAACCCTTGGAGAATAACTGTAGTAAAAGTTGAAAGAAGACTTTTCGGAATAGGATTTTACTCTCCTTCTGAAGACTTACATATAGCGGAAGACCTTGATGAAGTTAGGCAAGAAATTGGAAGATTAGAATTTCCTGGTAGAGTTCTTGCTCTAGCAAGAAAACCCTATTTTCTAGGACTCAATAGAAGAGAAGAAAAATATATCTCAGATGCAAGAACAAGATTATTAAGAGAGATTCAACAAAGAAGAGCAGAATTCTCTTAAATTACTTTTTCCTATTATTTTTAACAGGAGTCTTATTAATTCTCATAGCAATCCAGATAAGAAATACTAGTGCGATAAGTAAAAGCAAGAATCTCCATACATCACTCAAATTCTGCCAATTCCTTATGCTCCCATAAAATATAGACCCAACACCTGATGCCATTAAAGCGCTTCCAACAGGTTCAACACTTAGATATCTATAACCTACAAACAAAGCTATCAAACCAACAATTAAAGAAATAATAAAGACTATTTTTGAATAAGCATCGTTAGCTTCATCATAATTCTTCTGACAATAATCACACTCTTTAATTGAAACAGTGCAACCATTATCATCATAATCATAAACAGGCATTCCAGAATTCTGGAGACACTGATCAGCACTATTTTGCAACTCTCTATTGAATGTACAATTTGCTCCTGAAGAACCTGAATAATCATAAGCCTTCACAGGATAAACTCCATTTAAACCAGACTTACAGAAATTCTCATATTTTGGACTAGGATAAAATGCCTCAATTCCATACCCTAACATCAACAAAAAAACTACGAATATTCCTATACCTAAAACAAGATTTTTAACATTCATAACCAAGTTAACCTTCTCTTATATTTAAAGCATGCGTTAACCTTTTAAAACCTCCAAATCATACTTTAACATGGAATCCTATGAACAATTGCTAGAAGAAGCTTACGAGAAAGTCAAAGTTGTAGAAGGAAATAAAGAAAGATTTGACATCCCTAAGGTGATTGGACAGGTAGCTGGAAAGAACACAATCATCTCTAACATAGCTGAAATTTCCTCGTACCTTAGAAGACCCATAGAACATATATCAAAATTCCTTCAAAAAGAGCTTGCAGCTTCTGGAAAAGTTGAAAACGATAGATTAATCCTAAACACCAAACTAAACTCTCAAAAAGTAAATGATAAAATACAGGAATATTCAAAAGAATTCGTAATTTGCCCAGAATGTAAAAAGCCAGATACTGAAATAATAACTGAAAAAGGAATAAAGTTAAAACACTGTCTAGCATGTGGTGCCAAATCTCATATAAAACATAAAGTTTAATTAAAATGCACATCAAAATACATAAATCTTACCGCCCAGTAGTTGCTCTATGTGACTCAAATATCTTAGGAAAGAAGTTTGAATCAGGAGTCTATCAATTACATATAACTGAAAATTTCTATAAAGGGGAAGAAATGTCTAAAGAAGAAGTCATAAAGACCTTAATAAAATGGGCCATTGAAGATTCCACATTTAATATAGCTGGTCAAGAATCAATAAAAACAGCTATCGAAGCAGGAATAATTCAGGAAAAGAACATAGCTAAAATACAGGACATTCCTTATGCATTATCATTCTAAAGCAAAAACTTATAACATTGCTTAAATAACACTTAACATGGATACAATTTTAACTAATAGAACAAGAGAAATAAGGAAAAACCTAAAAGAACTAGAAGAAAAACTGAAAGTTTCAATCACAATTACTGGTAAGAAAGTAACTATTTCAGGAGAGCCATTAGATGAATATGAATCTATGAATGTTCTTGATGCTATAGCCTCCGGATTTTCAGCAAAAAAAGCCCTTTTAATTTTAGATGAAGATAATATATTTAGAAAACTTCACATCAAGGACTTTACAAGAAGAAAAGACTTAAAGGAAGTAAGGGGAAGAATAATTGGAAAAGAAGGTAAGACAAAGCACACCTTGGAAAATATAGCTGACTGTATGATCGCTATTCAAGAAAACACAATAAGTGTAATTGGAACAGCAGAATCAATTGACAACATCACAACTGCTATAAAAAATATAGTTCGTGGAACAAAACAAGCAAACGCGTATAACTTCCTAGAGAGAATAAATGCCCAGAAGAGAGGAAAAGTATTCAAATAAAAAAATAAAAATAAAAATTTGCAGTATTATCTGCGTTTCTTTTTTGTTGCTGCTTTCTTTTTTGCCATTATTTAGTTCACCTTTTGTAAAATTAATAGTACTCTTTTCTTTATATACTTATACCTAAAATAAAATATTTTTCAAAAAGTAAAAAAAGAGAAATATTTTTCTCGACGAGGAAAAATATTGGTAAAAATTTATTTAATTCCAATAATTAAAAATAAACGTTCCCTGCTGGACTCGAACCAGCGACCCCATGATTTCTACAACCTCTTTCGAGATTAATTCTAACAGTCATGTGCTCTAACCAGCTGAGCTAAGGGAACACTTTTATGAAACATAAAATCGTTATTTAAAGATTACTATATTATTGTAAGTGCCTATTATTGATATAACCATACTAGAAAGATATAAAAGCACATAGCACTGAGTTATGTGCATGAATAAAATATTAAAAGGAGATATATCTAAAGCGTATGTTTCAGCCAGATTATTGAAAGCAGGTTATATCTTGCTAGAACCCATATCTGAAAATTCTAGATATGATTTAGTTATAGACTTAAAAGGTAAATTTATAAGAATACAAGTTAAAACAATTTATTATAAAAATGATAAAAAAGTTTATGAGATGGTATGCTATTCAACGACAAGAAGAAATAAAAATCACATAAGAACACAATATACTAAAGATGAAATTGATTTCATAATAGGTTATAATCCTGACAATGATGAAATCTACACGTTTCCAATTAAAGATATTAATGGAAGGAACCAAATAATATTCAGAAACGAAAGGAGAGCTAATCAACATTCTCCACTAAATATTTCAAAATATAAAGAATTTATGAAATTAAATTAATAAATTTCTCAATTATTAAAGTAAATTAAAAGTCCAATTATCAAAATAAATAAGACAATTCCAACTACCCACCAGATAATCATCTTTTTTGTCTCTTCTGCCTTCCTTATCTCAGCTTTTTCATATGCTTCTCTTATCTCTCTCTTAACTCTATCACTAGCCTGTTGCTTATCCAACTTACTATAATTAAACTTCATCAAACCCCCAGTCTCAACATTTTCAGTCATTTAAAAAACAAGCTTTTAAAAGTTATAAACATTACTATGTGAAATGAATAAAGAAGAAGAAACTGCTAAAAAAACGTACAACCATATAGCAAATTTCTATCACGATAAAAGAACAAAAATGCATCCAGGGGGATGGTTTTTTAATGAATATTTGGAGATGCCTTCAACTTTAGAATTATTAGGTGATATTAAAGATAAAAAGATATTAGATTACGGTTGTGGTTCAGGAATTTATACAGCCATATTAACAAAAAAAGGTGCAAAAGTAAAAGGTTTCGATATAAGTGAGGAAATGTTAAAAATAGCCAGAAAAGATAATCCTAGTATTCAATTTAAGCAAGGTTCTGGTTATAACATTCCATTCAAGGAGAAATTTGATATTATTCTAGCTTCTCTAGTAGTACATTATATGAAAGACTGGAATAGAATGTTTAAGGAAATGAGTAGGGTTTTACAGAAAGGAGGAACAGTCATCTTCTCAACAGGAAATCCAGTTTATGAAGTTAATAAGAACATTATTGTTAAAGGTAAGAAATACAAGTGCTTAGGAATTAAAAACTATTTTAAAGAAAGTTTATTTTATGGTACCTGGACAAATCCTTACACTAATAAAAAAGTTAATGTCTCAGCTCATCATAAAACATATGAAACAATTATAAATACTATAATAAATAATGGATTTGAGATAATCGGCTATAAAGATTGTTTTCCAGATATAAAATCAAAAAAAATATTTCCAGAGGAATATTCAAAATATAGTATGATGCCTATATTCATGGTCTTTAAAATTAAGAAAAAGTAACTATGAAACAAAAATCAGTTCTTTTAGGTATTTCAGGAGGAGTAGATTCATCTGTTGCAGCATATCTCCTGAAAAAACAAGGATATGAAGTAAAAGCTGTTTTCTTGAAGCTCTTCTCAGATTCAAAAAACAAATTAACAAATGAATGTAATTGGATAGAAGACTATAAATCAGCACAGAAAATATGTGCAATTCTTAATATTCCTCTAATAAAATTAGACTATGAAGATTACTATAAAAATAAGGTTCTAAAGCCTATGTTTGAATCATACAAAAAAGGACTAACACCAAACCAAGACATACTATGTAACTCTCTAGTAAAATTTCCATTCCTATTAAAAGAAGCAAAAAATTTAAAATGTGACTTTATAGCGACAGGTCATCATGCCCAAATTAAGAAAAATAAAGAGGGTTTTTCACTTATTCAAGGAATAGATAAAGAAAAAGACCAATCCTATTTCTTAGCAGATTTAAACCGATACACATTAAGTAAAACATTATTTCCAATAGGGAAATTAACAAAAAAAGAGGTCAGAGAAATAGCTAAGAAAATAAGTCTCCCTAACTGGAATAGAGATAGCACAGAAGGTATATGTTTTGTAGGTAAAATGAATATGCAATCCTTCCTAAAACAAAAGATAAATGAAAAGCCAGGTCCGATTATTTTAGAAAATAAACAAATTATAGGTATCCATAAGGGAATACCTTTCTACACAATAGGTCAAAAACTTACAGACTCAAACACAATAAATTTAGAGAAAGGCATTTTATCAAAAACTAGACTATATGTAGCAAAAAAGCAAGGTAATACTATAATCTCTACAGAAATAGATAGTCCTCTCTTAAAAACACAATCAGTTAAAATAAAAAGTATTCATTTAATCAATCCAAAAAATAAACTTCCGAGTAACTTAAAGGCAAGAATAAGGAGCCTTGGAATAATGCATTCAGGAAAGCTAATTAAAAATAAATCTCACTACGCATTTAAATTCAACAAGCCAATTCATGCACTAGCCCCGGGACAATACATAGTTCTCTACAAAAACCAAGAGTTAATTGCTTCTGGAATAATGTCTTAATTAAGATAACTTCTAGATCTTCCTGATTGAAAGTAATTAGTGCTGTTTTCTGATTTAGAATAACTTCTAGATGAATTATATAAATCAAATTGCCTAGGTAAATAACTGAAAAAAGGTTTCAGTGAAAACTTATATTTTTTATCACTTCTATCCAATTTAGAAGAATCAAAATCATATTCTTTATCCCTAAAGTCATAACTCTTTAATTCATAAGACTCGGCAGATGTGCCTTTACTAGCAAAATAACTTAAATTTTTAGCTTTTGGTTTCATTATATCAATTACTTATTAATTTAGAAATATCTTACAGAGCCATACTTATCAAAAAGATGTTTTTTCAAGAGATCTTTAGATATATTCTCAAGACCCCTATCAATAATAATTGATCGAGATTTTAAAATACTCTCTTCATTGGATAGAGTTATAATGCCCTGATCAGAAAGCCTAAAGAGGCTATTAGGTTTAGCGATACCCTTCTTCTCAGCGGAATTCAAAAAATAATGCTCCAAATCACGGTAATCAGTATAGGATTCTCCAACTAAAAAAGCTGAGAACAGATAATTCTTACCCATTCCATTCATCAGAACATAATTACCCCTAAATCTAGGATATTTACGAAGATTCCACTCTCTATTAATATTATCTGGACCTTTTATCTGTACTCGGGGTAAATCTTCAAGACTCATTTTTTCACGCTCCTAGGCAATTCATCTGCATCACGATAGGCCCTTACTGAATTCGCTATTTTAGGACTTGAAAAATCGCAACCTATACAGTCAAGTGATAATAATTTTTTTATATTCTTTTCAACTATTGTTTCAGAAGCTTTTTCTTCTAAAGCTCTCAAAGCTTCGTTTCTTGCACCATGTAAATCATCAGATTGGTAAAAAAAATCTTCAGGAACTACCTTATAATTTTTATTTTCCTTTTTAATACAATCAGCAAAATAAAAACATCTTTTACAATTAACATACGCTCTTTCCAAAGACATATTACTTCTTGCCTCCCTTAAGCTTATCAGCAACTTTTCTCATAGCATACTGCATTGATGCTCTAGTTACTCTTCTAACTAAAGGATTATTTCCTAAAGAGCCAGTAGAAGCATAATCTATACCTATAGAAGCTAAAGATTTATCCTGATTAAAGTGGTAAACCACATTATGAGGTATATCAATAGGATTATTGTCATTCACTGGGTGATTAGTCATGCCCCATATCTTTTTTTCTTTGTCATGATAAAAGATTCTACCGGCATAATCGTTTGTACCTAAAAACATAAAGTGCTTTTCTGTTACAGGTGCTCCTTCATACATGCCCTGACAAGTAAATTCCTCCAAACCAGGAATAACTGCTGAAACTAAGGTAGGAGAACGCATAATATTCCAAACATTTCTATCCGTATGAACTCCAATTATATCTCTATAAACTTCTCCATAAGAACGTTTTATTAATTTAGAGGTGTCCTTACCTTGCAGAGTAGCCTCTACCAAATCTCTAAGCGTCTCTTCGGATGTATGCCTTCTGAAATCTTTTGTTTTCATAATAATTCTGCAAAAACTACCCTTTTAAAGAATTGTGTTCCATTTTGGAGGACAAAGTTTATATAATTGAAAGCAGTTAAAATCATAATATGGCAGTACAAACAGCTCTCAAAGAGTATGGATTAAATGATAAGGAAATAGATGTATATGTTAATTTGTTAAAATCGGGAGAATCTAGTCTACAGGAAATAAGCAAAAGATGTAATTGCCCTAGAACAACAGTCTATAACAATCTTAATTATCTTATAGCAAAAGGTCTTGTCTCAAAGACTGATAAAGACCATATCGCCTCATACGCTGCTACCGACCCTGAAAAAATGATAGACATCTTAGATAGAAAGAAAATCCTTCTTGAACAAACTCTTCCAGAACTTGAATCTTTGAAAAATACCTTAGATAAAAAAAGCAGGATAGAAGTATATGAAGGCCCAGCAGGAATATTTGCAATGTATATGGAAATATTCAAGGAAAAAGAGATGAAATACTGGTTTGGAAACTATGAAAACTTAAAACCAGCAATGGAACATCTCATGCCATTAGCAAGAGAAATAAGACTAAAAAAGAAAATATCTGCTAAGATAATAATAGAAAATAATGATGACTCTATTTTCCATACTCCTAAATACAAAGCAATAACTGAAATGCGTCAAACTTCCAGCTTAAAGGATTTTCCAGCCATGATTTTCATTTATAGCAATTTAAAGAAAGCAGCGATATTTGTAAATAAAAAAGAGATGATAGGTTTCATAGTTGAAAATGAACAAGTCGCACAGGCAATGAAACTCATATTTGATTTATACTGGAATCAAGCCAAACCTTTCAAGCTATAGACAAGCTTTTTATATACCTCTTCATTAAGTAAACAATGGAATTAGACAAAGCCATTTACGGCAGGCATTCAACCCGTTCCTTTAAAGATAAAAAGGTGAGCTGGAAAGATGTCCTTGATTGTGTAGATGCTGCACTTCAAGCTCCGTGTGCAGGAAATAATTATAATTTAAATTTTACAATAGTTGAAGACCCTAAAAAAATAAAACAATTAGCAGAAGACTCTGATCAGCTCTGGGTTCAGGAAGCGCAAACAGTTGTGGTAGTTAATTCTAATAATAGAAATCTAAAAAGCATGTATGGAGAACGCGGTTTAAGATATGGGCACCAACAAGCAGGAGCGGCTATTCAAAACTTTCTTCTAAAAGCAACTGAACTAGGTCTTTCTACTTGTTGGATAGGTGCATATGATGATGATTTAATCTGTTCAAGAATGAATGTACCTTCAGATATGAAAATAGAAGCAATAATTCCTATAGGCTATTCAAAAGTTCAAACAAAAGGCAAAGCAGTAGTTGCAAGAAAGCCAAAACTAGACAACAATGTCTGGTGGAACACCTGGCAACAAAAAAGAAGAGATTATGTATTCAGAGAACCTCCAAGACACGCATCACCAGTAGTATTCGGAGAAAAATAAGAACAAAGATTTATAGACTTCTAAATACTCACTTTAAAAAGATGGAAAAGCCATATTCAAAATTTATTGGTTTTAAGGATCATAAAGTTGGATTGTATGATATTAAAACTTTTGTTGAAGATTGGGGTTCTGAACCTAGAAAAGGAATAAAAGAGAAGAGATGCAGCATAGTAAATCTCAAAGGAGAAAGAGTTTTGCAGATTACAATTCCAAAAGGTACAGAAAGCAATGGAGGTTCTTTCTGGAGATTACCCTTTCCAAAAGATTTAATGAAGGCAACATTTGAATATGATATTATGTTCGGGCATAATTTTGATTTTGTTCGTGGTGGAAAACTTCCTGGACTTGGAGGTGGAACATCTAAAGGTTTTGGAGGAACGCCTGAAGAATATAAAAATGGATTTTCTGCAAGATTAATGTGGAGGGAAATGGATTTTAATAAAGGAGGAGCATTAAAGAAACCTTTAACAAGAGAAATGAATAAATTAAAAGAGTTAATTAACCTTAAAGCACCTAAGGAAAAAATATTAGATCAACTAAATATAGTAAGAAATGAACTTATAAAGTTTGAATGGTATTGTAGAGATTTAGTTAAGGAACCACATAAAGCCTTTCTTGTACAATATATGTATTATCCAGATAGGAAATCAGATAGATTTGGGGACAATTTTACATATAAATATAAAAACAAAAAAGTGATTGTTGAGCCGGATAAATGGTATACTATAAAGATGCATATTGAACTCTCTAAACATCCTCAAAAGAAAGATACTCTTTTGGCTTGGGTTAATGGTAAAAAAGTATTAAGTGAAAAATTAAATCTAAGGAAAAAGAAAAGTTATGGTATTAATCAAGTTATGTTTAGTTTATTCTTCGGGGGCAATGATGAAACTTGGCATACAAAAAAGGATGAAAAAGTTTATTTCAGAAAATTTGTAATTAATGGAAAATAAACATAACTTAAATACTAACAATTTTAATAAAAACTAATTTGAAATATAATCTCTAACTTTCTTGTTAATGAAAAGATACACAATAATGATTAAACTGATAATTATAATTATGAGTAGAATATGAAATGATTCAAAACTCATTATATCATATATAGAACTAATAGTTAAAATAATCCAAGCCATAATTGATATAATTTTTCCCCATTTCTTTCCAAGCGAAAGACCAATACCTCCAACAATAAATAAAATTGAATTTATACTTAAAATTATGATTAAAAACCAGCCATATCCTCCGAAATTCGCTGAAGAATTATTAGAAAACTCATTAGCCAGCATTATAACAAAAATAACACTCACAATCATCAAAAGAGCAAAAAGAAAATTCAAAACAGACACAAAAATAATTCCACCAGGTCTAGTTTTATCAGCCATACAAATAACAGTTTTACAAGTTTAAAAACTTTTACAATATATTAAAGAAATATAATAAAACTCAGGGGCTTATTCAGCCCCCTCGTTTAAGAATAAAAAAAATAAATTTATTTTAGAATATAAGTTCAGATATTTCTATCTATAAACTTCTATTCCTAAGTCGGACATTTCAGAACGCATTCCTACTTCTTCGCGTTGAGTACGTCTTCCAGTTACGTATGGTGATTTAACACCAGTCATAATTGTAATAACTCTTACTCTATTAGCGAAATCCTTGTTAATTCTAGCTCCAATAATTACCTGAGCATCTGGGCTAATGTTCTCTGTTACGAGTTCACCAACACCAGCGAATTCCTCAAGTTTGAAGTCAGGACCACAAGTGATGTGGATCAAAGCGCCTGTTGCGCCTCTGTAATCTACATCAAGTAATGGATGAGTCAAAGCTTGTCTTACAGCTTCATCAACTCTAGCAGTTGTATCTGATTCACCAACACCAATAACAGCGACATCACCACCCTTCATAATAGACGAAACGTCTGCATAGTCTAAGTTAATCAAGGACGGCAAGGTAATAGTTTCCACTATGCCTTTAATCATTGTACTGACCAGCTCGTTTGCTACTGCGAAAGCTTGCTCCATAGGGAGATTTCCAGCGATATCTACTAATCTATTGTTGTCTATGATAATTGCAGTATCAACAACTTCAGTTAATTCTTGTAATCCGAATTCAGCTTTATCCTGTCTTGCCTTTTCACATTCAAAGGGCATTGTAACGACAGCAATAACTACTGCTCCAGATTCCTTAGCAAGCTGAGCGACAACTGGTGCACATCCTGTGCCAGTTCCTCCACCCATTCCTGCCAAAATAAAGACCATGTCTGCTGCAGTTACAGCTTTCTTCAAATCAGATAGAGATTCTTTTGCAGCTTCTCTTCCTTTTTGAGGATAACCTCCGCAACCAAGCCCTCTTGTTAATTCCTTACCGATAAGAATCTTCTCATCAGCTTTGGTAATACTTAAGTGCAAAGCGTCAGTGTTAACACCGTAAATTGTAGCACCATTAATGCCTTTATTGAACAACCAAGTTATTGTATTACATCCTGAACCACCGCAACCAACAACTTTTATGCTAGCTTTTCCTGCTCTCAACTCATCAAAATTAATACTATGAGTAGAAGCGTTCTGTATTGCCTCTTTTGCAAAATCTAGTACCATCTTTTGTAACCTCCTTTCACTTTATTTTTAAACAAACATTATGTTTGTTCAATTAGAGAATAAGTTCTAGTTTAAATATTTGACTGTACTGAAAAAGATGTAAATAATTTCAAATTTCTCAATCTTTTCTTGAATTCTTCATAATATTCACTAGGAAAGTTAGCTCCAGCAGCAGGAATATGTCCTCCAGCACTTGAATTCTTAAATCCTTGCGTCAAATATTTCATTAATTTAGGTAAATCAACATTTTTATTTTGTCTTCTAGCAGAAATCTTGTAATACTCTCCTCTTTTTTCAGCGACGATAAAAGTAGTATTTGGCTGTTCCATACTTAAAATATTTACAACAATTTCCTTCACAGGATATTTTGAACTTATTTCCCAAAAATAAACTCCTCCGATAATTAAACTTTCTTTTGAAAATCTCTCCAGTGCTTTCTTAGCTTCTTTTTTAACTTCATCTGCATATTTTTTCAAATCTCCAATCTGTCCAATATTTTTTCCAATCTGGTCAGAAACTCTTTTTAAGTTTGGTCTAAAATATAATATGGAAAAAGATAAATCTTCCTGTATCTCCCAAATTCTGCTGTTTTTAAAAGTGTTATTTTCAATTTTAAAATCAAATCCATACTTTCTATAAACTACTTTTATCCATTCTTCATTTTTCACAAAAAGCCAATCAGATAAACATGAACAAACAACAAGCCAATCAAATACCTCCAAATTCTGTATTTTAGAAAACAAGTAGTAGCATAAATATCCTGCACAAAATCCTTGCGCATTCAAAAAGACAATCCTCTCATAATTTATATCCTCAATAAACCTATGATGATCAATAATCAAAACTTCTGCAAATTCAGATATATCTTTAATTATCTGACTATTTTCTATATTCAAGTCTGTAAAGACCACAAAATCTACCTTCAACTCTCTAAGTTCATTAACTAGATACTGATTCAAATCGATATAATCTATGAATTTAACAAAATCAGCACGTAATACCTCATTGGCAACCCTACCAGACACCAACCCATCTAGATCGCTATGAGTTACAAGTGCAACTCTTCCTTTCTTAGCTCTAACTCTACTCATATAATCAATAAAAGCTAGTTCATTTCCAGCTATAAATTCAGGTTTTTGCATATTATCACACCCCTACAGACTATATAAAAATATATTCACTAAATTTTCTCCAAGATTATTCCCTTAACACTTAGTCTTTCGCATGCTTCCACAAACCTCTTAGCATCATCTATAGTTCCTACAACTCCAGCACCATAATGCATAGGGATAGCAATATCAGGATTTATCATACTAGCAGCCTCTGCAGCCTCCTCGGCGTTCATAACATACTCTCCAGAAACAGGAAGCAAAGCAATAAAATTATTTCCATGCTTTCCATAACCGCTCAAGTTCTTCATCTCAGGAATCTTATCTGTATCTCCAGCATGATAAATTATAACATTTCCATACTTAACCAAATAACCTAGCCATCCCTCAGCTTTAGAATGAAAATCCTTCCCAACATTATAAGCGGCTAGAGCCTGAACTTTTATCTTTCCAAGTTCAATCTCATCACCCACTTCCATAACTTCCATATGTACTCCTTCTATTCTAGTTATTTTACTCTGAGAATCTGGAGGAACAATAACTACAGTTCCGATTTTAGCCAATTTTGTTATATCTTTGATACTACAATGATCGTAATGACTATGGGTAATCAAAATATAATCTACTTTGCCAATACTATCGCTAACATTGTATGGATCTATAACCAGCTTCTTACCATTTCCATTTTCAATTAGAAATCCATCATGCCCTAAAAAATGGATCTTGACACCCTCAACTTCCATAAAAAACCTAAAACTTCCATCCTTTTAAGCTTAATTGTATAAAATAACAGCAACAAGATTACCTTTATCAATTTTTAAGATACATTTACTATTCTCATTCACACTATACTTCATAACTATTTCTAGAGGTATTGACAATATATAATCTTCTCCGTCTTTCACAATTTTACTTTTAAAATATTCCATAAAGATTTATGCCTGACAAGATATATTAATATTTCTTTAAACTAAATAATGACAAATTAATTACTCTCAAACATCTTAGCAATTGAAAGCATCTTACTTTCCTGTCCCTTACCACACATAATCTGCATTCCAACAGGGATTTTATCCAGTTTACCAGCAGGAATACTAATAGCACAAATCTCTGCAAGATTAGCAGGAATAGTCAAAGAATCGTAAGCGTACACTTCTTCAATTTTCATTTTCTTTCCCTCTCCAATTTTCCAAGGTAATCCTGGGCAAGTAGGAGAAATTATACAATCAACATTCTCAAAAGCTTTTTCAAACTCTTTCTTAATCAATTCCTTAACCTTCAAAGCCTTTTCATAATACTGTCCAGCAAACTCTGCTTTGGTTATTTCAGCACCTCCAAGAATTCTTCTTAGCACTTCTTCTCCGCAAGCATCCTCTATCTTTTTACCATATCTCCTTCCATCAAATCTCCTAGTTCCAGAATAAAACTCGCTATATTGAATTGGGTAATATGTCTCAACGGCTAAATCAATATGTTTTATTTCAATAGGAACAAATTCCCAACCCAATTTATCAAGAATAGAAATATTTTTACAATATCTGAGAGATTCTTCAACAAATGTTTCTACACCTGGATTAACACATTTTACCTTTAATATACCTACTTTGATTTTTCCAAGCTCTTTAGGCTTCTTAAGATCTATTTTATTAGATTCGAATGTAGTTGTATCTCTCTCATCTTTTCCTTTTATAACATCTAAAACCAAAGCAATATCATCAACATTTTTAGCAATTGGACCAATCTGATCAAAACTCATAGCAGAATCTATTAAACCGTATCTTGAAACTAATCCATAACTTGGCTTAACTCCAACCACTCCGCAATGTGAAGCAGGATTTCTACAACTTCCACCAGTATCACTTCCTAAAGCAACATCGCAGAAACCAGCAGCAACAGCAGCTGCACTTCCACTACTCGTCCCTCCAGTTACATAACCCATAGCAGCAGGATTATTAGTTACTCCAAATGCGCTATTCTCTCCAGAACTTCCAAGAGCAAACTCATCCATATTAGCCATTCCAATTATCAATCCATCTTCCTTCCTTATCTTTTCAATAACTGTTGCATCATAAGGAGCAGTATAATTTTCCAAAACACGAGAAGCACAATTAGTTATCATGCCCTTAACATTTATATTACTTTTAACAGCAAACACATATCCATATAGCCTTCCTTTCTCTTTCTTCTCATCTAGTTTCTTAGCTTCCAAAAGAACATTCTCATTTACATGTAAAATAGCATTTATCTTCGCATTTTCCTTTTTTATCTTATCTAGATACTTCTTAGCCTTATCATAAACTTTCATATCTATAAATCCAAAGCATAATTATTAAACCTTGCTAAAAAAGAATCATTCAAATTCAAGTTTCATAAAGTTTAAATAAACAATATTCTAATAAAATGTATGATACTTTGGATTATACTTGGAATATTACTATTGATTGTAGTAGTATTTGCATTATACTATAACCGATTTACAATTCTAGAGAATAGAATCGATAATTCTCTCTCTCAAATTGATGTGCAGTTAAAGAAAAGAGCAGATTTAGTCCCAAATCTTATGGAAACTGTAAAAGGTTATGCAAAGCATGAAAAGTCAATAATGGCTGATGTAACAAGTGCAAGAAAAGCCATGCTTGGTGCAAAAGACCTTCCAGCAAGAGTAAAGGCAGGAGATGCATTACAGAATGCACTTAAATCAATATTTGCAATAGCTGAGAACTATCCTCAATTAAGAGCGAATGAAAACTTCTTACACTTACAACAGGAATTATCTGCAATAGAAGAGAAAGTCGCATACTCAAGACAATACTACAATGATTCAATACTAAGCTACAATAACAGCGTTGAAACATTCCCAGGAGTATTCTTCGCTAAACTTTACAGTAAACAAGAAAAAACAATGCTTAAGATTGCTCCTGCAGAAAGAGAATTGCCTAAAGTCAGCTTTTAGTTCCTGCTAAACTTTAAATAACGAATCACTCTAAAATTAATATGGTAGAAAGATTAAATTTCGAAGATCAAATATCTAGCAATAAAATAAAATCAGTTTTCTTAATGGGGTTTATATTATTAGTTTTTGTCCTATTAGGATATCTAATTTCTATTTTCACAGACCCAAGCCTATTCTTTATTATAATGATATTCTCAATTATAATCTCACTTGTTTATATCCTGGCAGGCTATTATTATTCAGCACAATTAGCATTAGCATCAGTTAGAGCAAAACCTGCATCACAAAAAGAACATAGAATGCTTTTGCACACAGTAGAAAATATGGCTCTAGCATCTGGCCTTCCAACACCTAAAGTGTATGTAATGCAATCAGAACAAATTAACGCATTCGCCTCAGGTAGAGATCCGCAACACGCAGTAATATGCGTAACAACGGATGCACTAGATAAATTAAACAAGCAAGAACTAGAAGGAGTAATTGCACATGAAATGGCTCACATAGCTAATTATGATATTAGATTCATGACTCTTACAACAATTTTAGTAGGTATGGTTTCAATAGCGGCAGAATTATTTCTAAGAAGTCTCTGGTTTTCAGGAAATGATAGGGAAGGTGGAAAAGGAAACGTAATTCTATTAGTCATAGGTCTCGCACTAGCAATCCTAGCACCTATTGCGGTTCAGTTAGTACAGTTAGCAATTTCAAGAAAAAGAGAATTCACAGCAGACGCAACAGGGGCGAAATTTACACGTTATCCGCAAGGTCTAGCAAATGCACTAAAGAAGATTAGAGACGATCATGACGCAATAACAAGCAAAGATCAACACCATTATGCAAAAGCCTTAGCACCATTATTCATAGGTAATCCTTATAAAAAAATATCTGGTCTTTTCTCAAGTCATCCAGATGTTAATGAAAGAATAAAGATCCTAGAAAGCATGTAAAATTAAAAACTATTTAGGCTGACCACCAATAGGAACAGAAACAAAACGGGCATAGGGAGTTCTTCCAGCAACAACTTTTAATTTCTTTCTGAAACCTTCCATTTCAAAGTTAAAATATCCAGCTTCAAATGCCTTAACTTGAAAATCTGAAGAAAATCCACCTAAGGCTTGTCTAAATTCATCTTGACCATCGCTAAACCTAATAGGTTGAACTTTATATGCTAGTTCTCCAACATCATCTTTTATTACTCCTACCAACTCTGCAATTCTATCTCTTGTCCAAAGCCTATTCAAATTTGCTCTAGGGATTCTTAAAACTGGGCTTTCATCACTTTCACAATCATAAAAACCGCAATGAGGAAAACCAGAAAAATCATCACCAATAGGAAATAGATTATCCTTATCTATGGGGCCATTATCAAGATGCTTTGCCGGATCATAATTTACAAGACTCGTATTTTGTGCCCTTGAATTAAAAGCCAAAATTTCTTCGGATCCTCTAAAAAAAGCAGCTTCCTGATCAAACTCTAAATGTTGATTACTTTTGACTGAAACTGGAAAATTCAAGCCAAAATATCTGCCGTGTCCAGGTCCAGCAGTCAGGTAAGCATCAACACGTAAATATCCTTTAGATATTATTTGTCCAGGCTCAGACTCATTAAATGTGGCCAACCGTAATTGAATATCTCTCTGTTGCTTAGCATACCTTTTAACAGCCATAAAAAACATGAATAAAAAGGGTATATAAATTTACTTATTAGTTTTTAAAAACTAACTTTAGTAAATGCTCTCTTCAAATAAAGAATTTCCTGCAGTTCATAAAAGTCTAAAGTTTCTTTAACTTGATCATCAAAATATCTCAATTGATAATCTTTATCATCTTTAGGATCAAATAATTCAATAGCCATCTCTTTTGTTGAACCATGATCAATTAAGCAATAATGAGCATCAACTTCAAGTTGTTTACCATCAACACTAACCTTATCTCCTTTTTTAACTTTTGAAATTGGCTTACTTGCATTCATAACTATCTCTCCTCTTTCTTCTCCTCCACCACTATTACTTACTTCTTCAGCTTCATCTAATTCTTCTTCAAGCTCTTCTTTACTTATTTTACTAGGTTTCTTTGGCTTGCTTTCAGCATATTCCACATTATCATCATCTGCAAAAGCATCATCCAAATCACTTCCAGAATTCTTCTCTTCCTCAATAGCCTTAATATCTTTCTTCAACTTTTTACTATTGACTTTAACTTCCTTCTTCTTTGTCTTTTTAGCTACCATATAATCATCAGAATAAATTAGGGTTTTTAAGCATTTTGTATAGAATATACAAACCTTACTTTGTTAAAATTTCCCAAATTTTATTTTTAAGCATTACCACTCTTTCTTTTCTGCAATTATACACCTATCATTTTTGTTAGGTGCATTAGAAAACATTCCATTTCTAAAATCATCATCGCATTTTTCTCCAGCACCTTCCTTTCTAAAGCCTCCAACGCCTTCATGATTTTTCTTCTTCTCACTCAATTTAACCTTCGCAAGGCCCTTACTAAAATTCTTAAGTATCTCTCTAGCTCCTTTTTCAATTTCACTTTTCTTATCTTCACTAATCATATTTACCCAATTCAAACCAAATTTATAAAGTTATGTCAATCTATTTTTTTGAACTAAATTTTCTTATGGCAATTTTAGTATAGGTAACAAGTTTTTCAGGTTCTTCAACAATATAAAATTGATTCTTTCCTCCCGTCTCAGAACCAACTTGAACACCTTGATCAGTTTCCTGTAAAACCATAATCTTATTTAATTTGTATACTTTAGTTTTAAACTGCCCTCTAAAAAATAAACGTTGATTGGTTAAAAAAATATAACCTTCATCTGTTTTCTTTATTTCTTGTTTTGAATCAAAAGAAGAATTACCCATAGAAACTCCTCTAGTAGACATGCCTGTTCTTAGATAGGTTCTAGAAGTAGTTTTTGATTCCATAAGTGTAGCTTGAGTAGCGTAATGCATTTTTTCACCATCTTCTAAAATAAGATCCAAATTCATAATTTTATAACTAGGTAAAAGATCTTTTTTAACTACATAATCTAAATCGGATATTCCTTTTTTCCACTCACTTATTTTTAATGCTTGATTTTCATATTTATTCTTTTCTTTTGATTCACTAAGATCTAATTTTAAAAGTTTCTGCCCTTCTCTTTCCCCAGATTGTATAAACTTAGCCTTGCAAACATTACAAATTAGAGAAGAGCTAGAGATTAGTCCAAACCATTTACTTATAGTCTGATTTTCCACCTTACCTTTTTTGCATATAGGACAACTTTCTAAAAAATGATTATTTACTTTATCCATAAAATATACATAATTAACTTCATTATAAATTTATCTCATTCAAAAACAAACATTTTTAATAATGCTTAAGCCAATTAACTATAAGTATGTTAAATAAAAAACCTAAAAATAAGGAAAAAAAAGATAATTTTAATAAACAAGAAGCTGAGCAATATTATCATAATTTAATATACTCAGTTTTAGCAGTAGGTGGATTAACTTTACCCTTAATAATAATTACAGAATACAATGATAGCGATTATCTCTTGATTTATGGTTATTTAGTTCTATTTATCAGTACACTCTTAATAGAATCATTTTCTCAGAAAATGTTAATTTGTAGAAATTCAGATTTTGGAAAAGAAATCAAAGAGAGACTAAATTATGCTTCATGTCGATGGCTAATCGAAATATTTATACTTTCACCAATTTTTATATATTATATCGTTTTATCTTTTAATAATATCTTAATTCTAAAGCTTTTCTTGATACTGTATGTATTAGCGATATTAAATTGGCGGATGAGACCTGAAGAGCTTAAATATCTCTAGATAACTAACCCATCTTAACTTTAACTTTCCGATTATCAATTTCAACAATAGAATAATGTTTATCATGTAACGCTCCCGGATTCAAGCATAAAGTCTTTCTCAATTTCTGCACACCCCTACTTTCATGTATGTGTCCTCCAATGTGTAAAACTGGTTGAAATTTATCTATTATCTTCCTAACAAGCTTAGAACCATAATGTTTTCCTCTAACTAATTTATTGGCTTTCATACCTATCTTATCTAATTTAGTCTTATAAGGAACATTATGACTAAGGAAAATAACCTCCCCAGACTTATTCTCCTTACTGAATTTCTTAAATAACATCGATAATATCTTCAAACTTCTACTAAATGCGTTGCTCTCTTCAATTCCAGGATAAGAATGCCCTCTTGCACCAATAAAAACCAAATTTCTATAGCTAAAACTTTTATAATCTATTCGATGAATATTTTTATATTTTTTAATTAAATTAGCGAAATAATCTTTTCTATTCTTCTCAAAATTCCAACTACTTTTTTCTATCTGTCCAGGTAAAATTCCATAATCGGCCACATCATCAGGATCTGAATAATCTGCATTACCTAAAACAGTAATAACTGGGACTGATAATTTATTCAACTTTTTTAAAACATTCTCTCCTTCTCTCAACTCTCTATCAATTAATCTCTGATAATTCTTCTTCCCAATAACTTCCCATAGCTCGAGTCCTGTTCCATAACAATACTTAAACCATATTTTTCTATAATGGAAAGGCAAGTAATCTCCATTTGAAACAACTAAATCTATCTTCTCTTTTTTCATAATTCTCTCAATAAAACTAGGTAATTCTCCATGAAAATCTCCGACAACGAGTAACTTCATAATACAAAAAATGTAAAGAACTTTAAAAATCTTCTTGGGAGAAGATATCACCTCTTTTCCCAAGAGAAAACTTCTAATATTATAATTTATTGAAGATACGCCCATATATAAATATTCTCACGAAGTAAAATTATTAAAAAAGCAATTAAGGAGTTAATCTATCTCTATCTCTAGGAAATAAAGTAGCCTCTCGGATATTATCCAATCCGCAAACCAACATAGTCAATCTTTCAAGTCCGATGCTCCAGCCAGAATGGAAAGGTGCTCCATATCTAAAAGAATCAATATAATCTTTCATTGTTTTTGGATCAATTCCTTTTGCTTTAATACGATTCGTCAATAATTCAGGTAAATGGATTCTCTGTCCTCCAGAAGTTATTTCTAAACCTTTGTAGATACAATCGAATCCCTCTGACAATTCAGCTTTTGGATCTTCATTTCTAGGCATCAAATAAAAAGATCTAAGTGAAAGAGGCCAGCTATGCACAAAAACTAAATCATCGGAATATAATTCTCCTAATTTCTTCTCCGCCTCAGGAGATAAATCATCTCCATAGGATATCTTAACTTTATTTTTGTTCAATAATTTGATGGTATCATCATAAGAAATATAATGTGCTTTAGGAACTTTTAATTGAACATCTAACAATTTCAACTCATCAGCACATTCTTCAATTAAAGTTTTAACCAAATATTGTATTACTTCTTCTTCCAATTTCATAATTCCAAACATGTCATAAAAAGCTGCTTCTATATCCATCTGACGCATTTCATTTATGTGGCGAACAGTATTATGTTTTTCAGCTCTCCAAGCAGGACTAATCATGGCCACTTTTTCCATGCTACAAGCCATCATTTGTTTATACAACTGAGGACTCTGCGCTAAAAGAGCTTTCTTCTCAAAATATTTAACTTCAAACAAATCAGCTCCACCTTCAGAAGAAGCTCCAAGAACACTTGGAGGTTGCATAACAATAAAACCTTTTTCTGCAAAGTGATTTATGAAAGATCTAGCAAGAAAGCTTTGAATCTTAAATATAGCTTGCGTTTTTCTTCTATGAAAATCTAAGAATCTATAATCTAATCTTTTAGGTAATTCAGTCTTGGAAAAATCAGTTGTATCTATAGGTAAAGTTTCTTCAGCTTTAGATATAACTTCAACAAAATCAGGGTTTATCTCTCTTCCACCAGTAGCCTTAGCACTTTTCTTAACTTTACCTTTTACAACAATTACACTCTCTCTGTTAATTCCTTTCATATTTGCAAATACTTTCTCATCAGTTTCACCCTTAAATCCAGTAATCTGAATCTCTCCAGTAATATCTCTAACAACTAAGAAAATCAATTTACCAAGCTCTCTCTTATCATAAAGCCATCCAGCGATTGATACTTCTTCACCATCATCTTTAACAGTTACGTCTTTAATCTGCTTTCTATCAACAAGAACTTTCTTCATATCCATAAAATACCTAGAAAAAGGGTATTTTTAATTGTTATTATTCACAATAATCTATCTTTCCAGATCTAGTATCTTCCCATCCTTCAGAAAATTCAACAAAGTCAGACATAGGTTTTAAGCTTTTAACGCTACCATTTTCACACTCAATCAAAACATCTAGACACTTATTATTATCACATATTGCACTTGTCCAAGTATAATTCTTATCTAATTGATTACTAACAACATTTCCAGTAATTGCCCAATTACTGATGCCCTTACCTGTTATTCCGCCGTCAACTAAGACATTACCTATTAAAAGTCCTATAAAGAAAGCAACTGCTACAAACGCAATTACCGATAACATTCTACTCAGTACAGTCAATTCATACTTAGTCATATAAATCAGCCAGAAAGATGCTTTTTAAAGGTTTTTAAGAAATAATCTTTTGCAGAATTTCCATCACCCTTCTCTTATCAATATCTTTACCAAGTTTTCCAATTATCAATCCCATATAAGCACCTTCTCTTAATCCTGGCTTTTCATCAATAATCTTCTTAATTTCAATCTCAAGAACATTATCATCAATCTTTTCAACTTTCAAAGCACTCTCTAAATTCTCTCCATTAACAACCTTACCTAAAATACTCTTAACATCTCCCTCTCCAATTAACTTATTCTCAACAGCTTCCAAAACGTTCCCAATAACGACTTCATTCAATATCTCTTTTATTTCATCAAAGCTCTTCTTCATCTTTGAAGAAAATTCAGCTCTCCATAAGGTAATAGACTTAGCAACTAATTCTGGATTCTTATGTACTTTCAGCAATTCTTCAAATTCTTCAACATTTCCATCTAAAACTAAATTAAGCAGTTCTCCATTCAATCCTTTCTTCTCCAATTCTTTCTTTATATCTTGCTTTAGTTTAGGAAGATTCTTCTTCAAACTATTTATTCGCTCTCTGCTAATTTTTAATAGAGGTAAATCTGTCTCCGGATACATTCTAGCGCTTCCAGGCATAGGTCTATTGAATTTACTTTCACCATTTGATAAAGCCCCTCTTACTTCTCCTTTTATCTTTCCCTCTTCAACATCTTTTAACTGCCTAGCAATCTCAATATCAATTGTCTTCACCATCATACTAGGATCTTGAAAACCTTTTATCTCGACTCTCTCATGTCCTCTAACTGAAACATTAACATCCTGTCGAATAGTTCCAATTCCTCTTTTAACTCTACACGCTCTAAGCACTTCTCCAATTTTAAGTGCTGCTTCTTTAATCTGTTCAGGTACCACTTCCACAACACCCGTAGCAATTTCAATTAAAGGAATACCTAACCTATCTAATTTCCAGGTCCTAACATTCTCATCTTTCTCCCCTTCCTCACCAGGCCTTGCAGAATCTTCTTCAAGCGCAACACTCGCAATAGGAACTCTTCCAAAACTTGTCTCTACAAATCCAGAATGTGCAAATAAAACAGTTCTCTGAAATCCAGACGTATTACTTCCATCAATTACCATTTTTCTCATTATTTGTGTATTCTGATAAATCTCACAATTCAGAAGTAAAGAAATCTGTAAAGCAATATCAAGTGCTTCCATATTTATCATTTCGGGAGGACTTTCATCCAACTCAATAAGACAATTATTATCGGAATAATACTGATAAGCAAAAGTCTTATTCAATCCATGTTCATACTCAACAGCACTATCAACTTTCCCACCTTCGCCTGCAACTTTATGTAACTTCCTCTTTACAACTAAATCACACTCATCATTCCTCAACACGCTCGCACATTTACAAAATAATTTACGTGTATCAATTTGTTGATGTATCTCTAGCCCAGCACGAAAACCAACTTTACTATATTCCTGTCTATCCATTAAAAACAAAAAGAAAAGGGATTATTAAAGTTTTAGCTCGTTCTTACAATTGGACTTGAAGTAATTTTATCTATCAATTTACATCTTTCTCTTACCTCGGCTGAATCAAATCCAATTTCCTTTAAACCTTTATGAGAATATGCACTTTGGGATTGATGATATTTATGTAAAAAGAATTTATAAGAATCAGCTAAATCTCTAGCAGATTCAGTTGATAATGAACTTAGACCTCCTACTTCGAGATCATGTAATTTACTAACGGTATTCGATGGTAAATCTACCACAGCATTAGGAGATAAATATCCTGAACGTAAACCTCTTATAATTTCTGAAACTAATGCAAACTGAACAGCTCTAAGTGGGCCCTGTTTAAATGAATGTTGATTATTAGAAGGATCGTAAGTCGCTATTCCTGCATCAATGTCATAATGCATTAAATCCTGGCCCTTATATCTTTGCTTACCAGTTAAAGTGACTTTTCTATGTTCTTTAACTTTATCTCTCATTTTATCAACAACAGAACGAAAATCTTCTGAAACTAATTCACTAATAAGTTTTCTCTTACCTGACCTAAGAACTTCTTCATCTCCTGCAAGAAATCCAGCATCAAAAATCCTATTAGGAGAAATCAATTTCACCCTATCTCCAGATTTAGCATATAAATCGCATTGATGCATCAAATCTGTTTCAACATTCTTCGTTTCAACACCTTCAAAGAAAGCTGCATCAGAACTTTTAAAAGCGTAATCTCTAACAATTGGATGAACTTCTTGAACTTTACTAGGTTCTCTAAAGAATAACATTAGCTCTATTAGAGAAACAGGACCTTTTTCTAAACGAGCATCACTTCCCGTTGTAGCAACAGCAACAGTAGGCACATCTTTAAGTAAAATTCCTAACTCTCCAGAGACTTTCCTTTGAATTCTATCATTAAAAGCCTTCAAATGATCAAAATAAGAAACATAATCTTGAGCATTTGGATCAACATACTTCGCAGTATTTCCTACATTTGCTTGAGTGATATCATCAGCCATACAAAATTCATTAAAATTCAGCTTTTAAATCTTTCTATTTGTAACTTCTAGATAGTTATAACAATACTACTTAATCGAGTAATCTATCAAGTGAAGCAGAAACCATGCTTCCAATATAATCATAAAAGTCTCTCTCACCTCTAGAAATTTTTGAATAGTCCAAAGAAGTAGGTCTTGATTGTAATCCTTCAATCCCTCTCTGCAGATGACCATAATAATCAAATCTTTCTCCTGAATAAATAACTGGTGGTGGTAAGTTTTTAGAACGTAAGATTACATTCTGAACAGTTCGGCAAGTTCTTCCATTACAATCAATAAAAGGATGAATACGATCTAAATTTAAATGAGCAAAAGCAGCAGCTTCAACTGTAGCACCGACTGAATCATCTTTCAATATCTCGCAGATATCATAAAAGAAACTAGCTAGCTGATCTGGAATTTTATCGGGATAAGGAGGTTTCCATGAAGCACCCGCGATACTAACTGATTTTTTACGATATGGAGCTTCATTAGAATTAAAAGTATTATGTCCGATTCTACCGGCAATACCTTGAATTAAAGAATCATTAAAAGTTTCAGGTTTATCTCTCTTAAAATGATTAGAGCCATAAGTAAATGCTCTTTCTAAAGCTTTAATTCCCTCTTTCTTATTTCTACCACTTGCATGAGTATCATACTGTGTTGAACCATGCTTAAATTTATCAGGATATTCTATTTTAAAAGAATGAAGAACAGCCTCATTTTCTAAAGAACGCATATGAAAACTTCCTATAATGAAACCGAGAGGATGATTCATTTGACGTTCTAACTCTCTTTGTTTATCTTCAATTTCTCTAAGTATCTGTTTTCCGATATATTTTCCCATAGAAAATTATTGAGCCTGGTGTTCAAGCTGGCCTATCTGGGCTCTACCCAAAACTGCCTGAGGGGTTTTATTAAACTTATTCCAGTGTTTAGTTAAACTATATCTGGGATGTGTAATTTGATCGTCTCTTTGAGCAAACCACAGATCAACCCAATCTCTTTTCTCCCCATCATGAAGTAATTTATCTAATACTTCTTTCTTGTAAATTTGAGCGTACATAGAAGTCAAACCAGGTATATGAAATTTAAAATCAACATCACTTGTATCATCATGCCAGTTATCTTTAGTAGCGTGAGAACCTATTAAAAAAACCGATTTTATATCTTTAAATTTAGGCAAATCCTCTTGAATAGAATATTTATCTGCAAACCAGCCTAAATTAGCATGATAAACTTGGTGCGCCCAAGCTAATTTATCTAAAAGTAATTTAGATGGACTATTCCTAGTTGTAATATATCTTGGATTCATATTATTATTCTCAAATTTTAACCTTTTAAATCTTTCTATTTGTAACTATCCTCAAGTTACAACATAAAAATACTATTTCTTGCTGGAAAACCATTCAACAGTCTCCTTCAAGCCTTTTTCAAGAGTATATTCATTCTTCCATCCTTTTCCAGACAATTTCCCAGCATTTAATGCATTCCTCAAAAGCTCACCAGCAATCGCAGGACCATGCACAACTTTACTCTTTTTATTAGTAAGCTTCAAAAGAATCTTAGCCAATTCATTAACACTTATCTCTTTTCCAGTTCCAACATTATAAACACTTTCTAGGTTATTTTTAAAAGCTAATAAATTAGCCTTGACAACATCTTTAACAAAAACAAAATCTCTTGTCTGCTCTCCATCTCCAAAAACAACTAAATCTCCATTCTTAATCAATTTATCAATAAATATAGATACTACTCCAGCTTCTCCTTTAGCATCCTGTCTTGGCCCATATACATTGCTATATCTTAAAATGCAATAATTCAATTTCTTTGTATCTTTCATAATTCTAAGATAATTTTCAACTGTCCATTTAGCCAAACCATAAGGAGATTCAGGTTTTATCTCACTCTCTTCATTACAAGGAACTCTAGCAGTTTTAGAATAAATAGCTCCACCAGTAGATGAAAATATGAATTTCTTCACATTATATTTAACACAATTATCTATCAAGTTCAAACTTCCAATTATATTTATTTTAGCATCTTCTACTGGATTTTCCAGTGATTTTCTCACATTAGCTTGAGCAGCTAAGTGGTAAACATAATCAAATTTTCCTTCAGAAAATAAATTATTCAAATCATCTCTTATGTCTTTAACAATTAACTTTGCTTTAGAATTAACATTCTTCTTATTTCCAGTCATAAAATTATCTATTACACTAACTTCATGCCCTCCAGCTATAAGTGCATCAACTAAATTACTTCCTATAAAACCAGCTCCGCCAGTTACTAATATCTTAGCCATTATTCAGTTAACCTCTCACTCAATTCCCCAGCCATATTCTCTAACATTTTTTCCTTAACATTTTTCTTCCATCCATGATGTCCAAGCACATATCCTAATTTAACAAAAGCAGTTTCAGCAAGCATATCTTCTAGAAATATAACTCCAGCATCCATTAATTCTCTTCCAGTACTATAAACTAATGGGTCTACTCTTCCATTAATAGTTTGAGAAGTACAACAAACAACAAAACCTTCTCTTATATGCTTCTTAATTTTAGTCAACCAGCTGTTTCTACTCTCTCCAATAGGCAAATGTCCAAGCCCAGTAGCTTCAATTACCATTCCATTACATTTTAGAGCATAAAAATCAATTATAGCTGAATCTTGTCCTGGAAAATATTTAACAAGAGCAACTTTATCACTAAAATCGGTATCTAGTTCACACTTCTTCTCGCTTCTTTTCTTATAATTAGATAAAAATTCTATCTTATCAGTATAAACTTTAGCAATTGGTTCACAATTTATTGGTTTAAATGCGTCTCTTCTAGAACTATGCATCTTCCTTACCTTAGTACCGAGCAAAGCATAACAATAATCGTCATTAGTTGTAGCATGTCCTACGATCATAACCTCAGCACAATCGCTTAAAGCCATTTGAGCAGCACATTGTAAATTTAAATTTGCATCACTACTCGCTCTATCAATACTTTTCTGACTGTAAGTCAAAACAACTGGCTTATTCAGATTCTTCAGCATAAAAGAAAGTGCAGCCGCAGTGTAATGTAAAGTATCAGTACCATGCGTAACTACGACTCCTTCAATCTCTTCATCATCTAACAGCTGTTTAACGGACTCAGCAATCTTTATCCAATGACTAGAATCCATATTCTCACTAAGAATCATAAAAGGAGATAATATCTTCTTAACATTAACCTTTTCAAACAATTCAGGATAAAACTTCCTAAATTCATTTACATCTGTCAAAGGAGAAACTCCTCCAGTACGAGAATCCACTTTACTAGCAATAGTGCCGCCAGTAACAATTAACCCAATTTTCTTCATTTTATTATCTTTTATTTCAACATTCTTCTCTTCTGCACTATCTTTCTCATATTTCTTAAGAATCCTTCCAGCAAGCACATTCTCCTTTGCAATTCCAATATTATACCCTGATTTTAACTTCAATAATATAATACTTGCATCAGGATTCTCTAAATAAACTCCATCTATCTCTTCATGAGCAAGTCTCAATCTAACAGAATCTCCAGCTTCAAACCTTTCAAAATCCATATAACTATGTAAAATAATTGACTATAAAAAATTACCTAAAGCGGGTAGCGTCGCATGACAGGACTTTTGTCAATTATATGCCTGCTTCAGCCTGGAGGAGTAATATTGTTCTGTCAATTCCCACATCTCTAAAGAGTGCGTCGTAATGTTCTCGTCTTTTCAATGCATAGCTATGAACAGCTTCGTAATCTTTTTGCATTCCCAATCGCACACCTTCATCAAAAGATGTCCAATTTGGAGTGGTTCTGTCTTCAACTGTGTTACTGATCATAAGAATTAGATTTTGAAGCTATATTTAAACCTTACTTTTGGTGTTTTGCAAAGTCCTGCAAGCGACAGGACAGGAGATTTTAAGGATAAGTCCTGATAGTTAGACAATCTCTCTAAAGCGATAGGTCTGTAGTAAAAAATATTATAGAAATTATTATCTTCAATAAGAATATTAATATCACATTATAAATAACAAGATTATTCTATTTCTTAAACAACTAATAACTCTTCCCAATATAAGCCCAATAACTAGCCTCTTTCTTAGAGATAATACATTTACCTTTCTTATCTGGTTGTTTATCTGGAATATTCAAAACCTTACTGCCTGCAATAATTGCTTTTAACTCTTCCTCAACTTTATCACTATCTGAAATAGGAGAAAAAGCAATCTTCTTATTTTCAAGTGCCTTCTTAACTTCTTCAATTGTCTTACACTCAACAATACTTTCGTGTAAAAACTTGTAAGCTTTCTTGAACATATCGTCCTGAATCTCTTCAAGAATTTCTCCAATTCTTTCTTTCAAATCTTTCAATTTCACACCTTCCTTCTTACCATTATCCCTTCTAACTAAAACAACTTCTTTTTTATCTAAATCTTTAGGACCTATCTCAATTCTAACTGGAATTCCTTTTAATTCCCACTCATTGAATTTATATCCTGGTTTGTACTCTTCCCTATCATCAACAATTAAGCCATACTCATCTAAATCTTTCTCAATTTCCTTAACTGCTTTCAAAACCTTATCCCTACTATCTTCAAATAATATGGGTACAATAACTGCTTTATTACTAGCAATTTTAGGAGGCAATATCAAACCTTTCTCATCAGAATGTATTGCAAACATAACTCCTAACATTCTAGTAGTAATTGCCCAAGTATTCTGATAAGCATATTCTTCTTTGCCTTCTTTATTCAAAAACTTTATTCCGTACGCTTTAGCAAAATTCTGTCCATCATGATGCCAATCAGGACCCTGGATAGCTTTTCCATGAGGCATGAAAAACTCCATAGAATAAGTATATTCTGCTCCTGGGAAAGTTTCCTTCCTGCTCTTTCTCCCAATCAATGAAGGTAAAGCCAAATATTTCTCGCAAATTTCTCTGTAAATTCCTAATATCTTATCTTTCTCTGCTTCTGCTTCTTTTTTACTCGCATAAGCAGTGTGCCCCTCATTCCAAAGAAATTCTCTTGTTCTTAAAAATGGAACTGGATGTTTAAACTCCCATCTTACAACATTGTTCCACTGATTATAAAGTAAAGGCAAATCTCTCCAACTTCTAATCCATTTTGAATAACTTTCATACATTAAAGTTTCACTTGTAGGTCTTATTGCTAATCTTTCACTTAACTTGCTTTCTCCTACATGAGTTACCCACGCTACTTCTGGAGTAAATCCCTTAAAATGCTCTGCTTCTTTCATCAAAGTCTTTTCAGGTATAAAAATAGGAAAATAAACATTCTGAATTCCTATTTTCTTAAATCTCTTATCAGTTTCTTCTTTTATCTTCTCCCAAATAGAATAAGCTCTTGGCTTAAATACAATACATCCAGAAACGCTAGTATAATCAGCCAGTTCAGCTTTAAGCATTATCTGTGTAAACCATTCAGAAAACTCATCTTTCTCAGCAGTAATTCCCTTCAAATCCTTCTCAATAATTTTATCCTTTTTCATCCATCTACTTAGAAAACTCATTTATTAAATCTTATTATTGAACTAAAAAATTACTCAAAAAGTATTTAAACAACATTAAGTTAAAATGACTATGAAAGCATGGGTGATTGGTATAATAATTTTGGTTATTCTTATAGCTGGAGTTGTAATATATAATCAATCAAATAAAGAGGTTATACCTAAAGGAACATCATTAAATATAGTAGAAGATACATCATCTGAAAAAAGCATAGAAATAACTGGATTTGAATTCTCTCAAGAAACTCTAACTATAAAGAAAGGAGAAAAAGTTACCTGGACAAATAAAGATTCAGCTCCACACACAGTAACTTCAGTTTCAGGTTCTGAATTAAATTCAGAAACTTTAAACAAAGATCAAACATATTCACACACTTTCACTACTGCGGGAACTTTCCAATATAGATGTAATTTTCATACATCTATGAAAGGTACAATTATTGTAACTGAATAAATCATTTCTTCTTATCTAATAACTCTGAAATAACTATTCCTAAATAAAAAGCTCCTGCATGAAAGAACCACCAAAGAATAGGGGATAGGTAAATTCCTCCAATTACAAATGGAGGGGGAGTATATCTAGCAGGTATTCCAAAATACTGAACAAAACCGGAATACGAAGCCAACAGATAATACGAAGAAATCCATGTTCCAAATATAAATGAATAAACTATCTTTTTCCAATGTTCCTTATATTGAAAAGCCAAAAACCACAAAACTGAAAAAATAACTGCATTGCCAAACTTACTTAGATAATAAAAATTACTCTCTCCTACACCGAAATAATGAAAAACAAAATCTAATATCCAAAAAACAGCAAAGGCAATTACTATCTGTAAAATATATTTAAAAGACATTTTCTCTTTCATAGATTACCTAGTTAATGTTTATTATTAAATCTTACCAAAACAGGCCCACGAGGAATTGAACCCCGATTCCAAGATCCGAAGTCTTGTGTTCTATCCGTTGAACTATGGGCCTATAATTAACTATAAATATCCAGCTTTTTTAATCTTCTTAGTTTGTAAAAAGAGAAAAGATGGTTGATAAAATATATCTCGCAATGGCTGAATTGATAGGTACAATAATTGGTGCTGGTTTTCTAGCTATTCCTTTTGTTATGATGAAATCAGGAGCTCCGATAGGCCTTCTTCATCTTTTAATAATTGGTATTATAATTTCAATAACTATGCTCTATTTAGGTGAGATAGCATTAAGAACAAAAGCTAATCACCAATTAACTGGATATGCCTCAAAATATCTAGGAAAATTAGGAAAGAAAATAATGTTTATCAGCGTAGCTTTTGGAGTTTACTCTTCAATACTAGCCTATTTAATAGCGGAAGGAATATCAATTAGCTATCTCATTTTCAACTCGGCAGAATATGCATTCCCAATAAGTTTAATCTTCTGGGCATTTCTTTCATTCCTAACTTACAAAGGAATTAAAGCACTTAAAAAGGGAGAATCTTTTAGTGTATTTCTAATCTTAATAATTATCTCTCTAATAACTATCATTTACACTCCAGAAGTTAATATTGATAATCTAACTTACATAAATCTAGTAAATGCATTCTTACCATTCGGAGTCATATTATTTGCATATCAATCATTTACAGCAATTACTGAAGTAAAATTAATTCTAGGAAAAGAAAGAGATAAAATGAAAAATACTATTGTTTACGCACATATAATTGCATTTGTAGTATATGCTATATTTGGGTTGGTAGTTTTAGGTGTAAAAGGACTTGCAACACCTGAAATTGCAACTCTTTCTTTAGGCAAACCATTCATATTCCTAGGCATATTAACAATGTTAACTTCATATCTCTCACTATCAATTTCTTTAATGGATAATCTACGTTTTGACTATGAAATGCATAAAATGAAAGCCGGGCTATACACAATATTAGTTCCATTAATACTTTTCATAATTCTTACATTTATAGAAAAGACCTCATTCATTTTAGTTCTCGGGATAGGGGGAGTAATCTCCGGTGGCCTCACAGCTATTCTAATATTATTAATGCATAACAAAGCTCAAAAGCTAGGAGATAGAAAACCAGAATATTCCTTACCAAATTCAAAGATAATTTCAATTATTCTAGCATTAATATTCATCGTAGGAGCAATAATAGAAATAATGCATTCTATAAATTAGTTATTTTAAACTATCTAGTTTATCCCAAACTTGATCTTCTTCATTATTCCAGAGTTTATCAGCCACTTTTTCACTATATTTCAACAAATCACTAAAGTCATCTTTTATATTATTCATCAAAATCACAATAAGATATAAATTATAAAACTTTCTATTTCAACATCTTTTCTAAAACTTTTCTAGCAACAACAAAGTCAGCCATCTTATCAGTAGCCTTCATCACTTCACCCATTAGAAAGTTAAGGGCGTGTTTCTGTCCGCTCTTATAATCTTCAACAGCTTTGCTATTTATGCTAATAACTTTAACAATTATCTTCTCAAGTTCCTTCTCATCAGTTATTCTACTCCCTTCAGCCTTAGGCATAAAACTCTTAGGATAGAATTTATTCAGTATCTCCTTTCCTTTAAGAGGAGTAATCTTTCCGCTTTTAACCAGTCCAAGCAATTCAGCAAAATGCTCGAAATCAATTTCAACTTCATGTAATTTCTTTTTATTATAATTCAAAAATCTCAATAGCTCGATACTCACCCATGAAAGAGCGAACTCAGCACCTACTTTTTCAGCAACTTTTTCAAAGAATTCAACAATATCTATATTTTTAGAAAGAATCTCTGCGTTCTTCTTATCTATCTTATATTTTTTAATCAACTTACTAAGTTTTTCATCTGGGCTCTCAGGCATACTTTCTTCCAATTGAGAAACAAAATTCTTATCAATATACAAATTAACTAAATCAGGATCTGAAATAAACCTATAATCTTCAGCATCTTCCTTACTCCTCATAACAAATGTCTTTCCTTTGGCATCATCATATCTTCTAGTTTCTTTCTTATCTCCTCCTTCTTCACCTTGCCTAATAAGCTCATATTCAATAGCTTTCCCTATACTTTCTACACTGCTTAAGTTCTTTATCTCTACTCTCTCGCTCTTCTTAGGAATACTTACATTAACATCAACCTTAATTCCCGCATTAGAATCAACAGCTTTCAAATAAGACAATGCATGTGTCAGCTTTCTCACCCAATCCATAACCTCTTCCGCTGTTGAAAAATCTGGATCTGTAACAATCTCGACTAAAGGCAATCCAGACCTATTATAATCTATCTCTCCAGTTTTAGGATTCCATGAAGCAGGATCTTCTTCAAGGTGCATACTTCCAATATTTATTCCCAAAAATTTTCCTTTCTCACCAATAGGTATAGCACCAGCTCCAGAAAAGGTATTCTGATATCCTTTAGGCAAATCGGGCCAACTATAATGTTTTCTCTTCCATATGAATTCATTATTTATCTTACATCCAAGCATCAATCCAATTCTTACAGCCTGTTTTACCGCTTCCTCATTAGGCATCATAGGCTTAGCGCCAGGCATTCCAGTGCATATTGGACAAATATAGATATTCTCTTTCTGTCCTTTCTCTCTGCTTGCCTTACACTTACAAAATAACTTTTCTTTACAAACTAAATAGGCGTGTATTTCTAATCCAATCATTCCCTCTAAAATCTGCTGCTTACTCATACCTAATTATCAGCAAAACACTATAAAAAACTAACCAATTTAGTATTTTAATAAACTGATTCTAAAAGTATTAACTCTACCAAACATAAATAATATAAATTATCCACAAACAACATAAATATCATATTTAGATAATGATAAATCTTTTAACTAAGTATATTAAAATTAAAGAAAAATAAAAAATAAAAACTCTCTAATTATTATACATATTTGCTTCCAATCATTACGCTTCTTTCTTCATCTCTTGCCTTAGATATCTTTCTACTCGCTTCAATTAAAGCAGGATACATATTTCTAGCCATCCCTTCAGAAAAGCCCATCTTTACAAGAACTCCTGAATAATCGTCCTCAGTAAGTCTTTTTCCTTCATTCATTCCGAAGTAAAGATGTGTCTCACTTACTTTTCTCTGTTCAGCAATATATCCAGATAAGATTTTACCTTCAGTTGGAAACTTATCACAAAATTTTTCTATTCCTTCAGCCATTCCACGAGCTTTCTGTTCATTGCTAGTTTCAACTCTTGCATATGCTCTTTCCCCATTATATTTTCCTTCTAAACCTAAGTCTTTTCCAATTTTTGGCTTTCCTCTCTTCAATTTTCCACTTAAACTAGATATAGGAATATCTATTCTATCCCAGGCAATCAATTCAACAATTCCACGTTCCATTTTTTCATCCATTTCAATTCACCTCCTTTCATCTGTGTTTTTTTGTTTTTCATAATCAACAAACAGAAAAAGTCAATATGAATTTATGAGGTGATAATTCTCACCCCATAAAGAAAAGAATTAAAAACCCCTTATGCTTAATTTCAAGATGTTCCAACAACTAAAAGATTCAGGTTTAACAGATAATGAAGTTAAAGTATACTTAGCATTAGTAAATAACGGCGCTAATTTAGCCGGAAGAATATCGAGACTAACTGGCCTTCATAGAAGAACAGTATATGACATTACAGAAATGCTCATTCAAAAAGGTCTTATAGGCTATATGTTAAAAAACAACCGGAGAATATTTTCAGCCACAAATCCAAACAAACTATTAGAAAACCTTCAAGAAAAGGAAGCTCTCTTGCTTCCAATAGTTCATGAATTAAAACAAAAGCTAGACGAAAAGAAAGAAAAAGAAGAAACGCTATTTTACAAAGGAAAACAAGCTCTAAAAAATATATTTGAAGACCAATTAAACTCAAAAGAAATTCTTATTCTTGGAGCCAATAGCCAAGCATACAACACATTACAATTCTACTTTAAATGGTATGATCAAAAAAGAAAGAAAAATAAGATAAAAACAAGAATAATCACACACGATAAAAAGATAAAACGTATTCCCTTAGCAGAAATAAGATATATAGAAGAAAAATACGCCAATCCCTTAGCAATAAACATCTACAAAGATAAAGTAGCTATTATCCTCTGGGCAAAAGAACCAATAGCAATTCTTATAAAAAACAAAGACATCGCAGACTCATATAAGCTATACTTTGAATTAATGTGGAAAACAGCTAATAATTAAAAAAGCAATTTAGTATATATAATACCATATTAATGGTATTAAAAGAGAAGAATATACTTAAAAGTACTCTTTTTATGGTAAATAGAAAGATATAAAAACACCCATAATCCTAGAAAGATATGATTATAGAGAATTATCTAAAAGAAGGAATTATAAATAAAATAGTTGAAACTGAGCTTGAGAGATATACAAATTTCTTCTCAGAGGCATATAAAGAGAATCTAGAACACTGTAAATATAATTTTATTAAATTCCCACGTTGGAGTATTATCTCTGGTTACTATGCAATGCATGATATAACTAAGCTCTTTCTTGCTAAAAAATTTAATATAAAGGTAGATGCAAAAGTCCATAAAAGTGTAATAAAAATAATGGAAGAAATAACAAAAGATAAAGATATTTTAGAACTATTAAAAATAGGTTTTAAAGAATTTGAAGAGATGGCTGCAGATCTTTTTGAGGCAAGAGAAGAAAGACAAAAAGCTCAATATTATACTGGTACAAAATTCATGAAAGAAAAATATAAGGAAAGATCTTCATCTTTTCTTAAAAATACAGTTGAACCTTATATAGAAAAAGTTAATAAATATATACAAAATGATATCTAATTTATTTGAACAAAGCTTAGTGAAGGTATTATCTTTATTTTTAATTAGTCCTGGCTCAAGATACAAAAGAAAAGAGATACAAAATAAGACTTTAATGTATAACTCTCCATTAGATAATACTCTGCAAAAATTAAATTCTTTAAAGTTAATAAGCGAAAAGAAAGGTTTGTTCAGTTTAAACTTTGAAATAGAAAAAAATAAAGAGATATTCGATATTATATCAAAAGAATATAAATATTTTAATCTACCCCATAATATATTCAATATTTTGAATCAAATTTCACATAACTTATCAAAAATTGATGGAATTGACTCAGTTCTATTATTTGGGAGCTATGCCAAACTTATATACCTAGAAAAATCAGACATAGATATCGCAATAATCTTAAAAGATAAAGTTAAAAATATAGAAAAAACAAAGAAAGGTATAATGAATCTAATAAAAAAAATATCAAAAAATAACGAGAAAGATATTCAATTACACTTCTTCTCTTTTAAAGATATAAACGAAAACAAATCAGATCCATTTATAAAAGATATTCTAATAAATGGTAAAAGTTTACTTTGAATTAATGTGGAAAACAGCTAATAACTAGATATTAATGAACGATAACTAGCTAAGATTATCAAAGAAATTCTGTAAATCTCCAAGTGCTTTTTCAATTGGTTGAAAGATATCTATAACTTCTGAGTCATCACCCTTTATAATCTCAAGCACATCATTAATTGAAGCTAAAGTTGGACTTGGTATGATTTCATTAGAACTGCTGGAGCTAATGAAGCTATTGAAATTAAAATTATTATTTGAATTTGAAGTATCACTATCTTGAGAATTAGTCTGAGTATTATCAGAATTAAGTGAATCACTCGCACTATTTGCATCATCATCACTCACGTCATCATTAGAATTAAATAAATTACTAAATAACTTTTCAACAACATTCTGGCTATCATCGCCATTATCAACAACATCTAATTCTTGAGAATCATCTAAATTATTTTGTGCAGGTAATTGACCTGAACTTTGAGAAGGATTACTATCTGAAACAAAATCAGGATTAGAACTATCAATTATAACTTGAGCTTCAGTATCAGGATTAACATTATTAGATATATCATTTAGTCTATCATAATCTGTATCAGTCTCAACTTCTCCTTGCGAACTAAGTGCAGTACAAGGATCTCTTAAAGATAAAATCTTCTGACAATAATATAATATCGAATTATGATCTCTCTCTAATTGATTAATAAATTGATAAGCTGTATCCTTTTCATTTTTAGCACTTTCAAAATTAATATCGCTCTGACTTAATTGATTAAAATAATTATTTAGATTAGACCAATATTCAGATGTTCGTTCTAGAAGATGAGTATATTGTCCTTCAAGTTGGTTACAATTAGAAGATAATGCATTTGCCTCATTGTATAAATCCTGACAACGTTCATTCTCGGTAGATATTGCCTGTTGATGAGCAGGATCCTCTCTAGCATCAGTATCTGCATATAATCCTATTAAATTAGTAATACAAGCCTGATAATTGCCTTTCTTATCATCATATTGAGTCTTAAGACTATCAAAACTAGATTGTAAAGTAGTTCTAGAAGTAATAATGTCACTTAAACTATCTGAACTCAATGAGGCATTACCAGTTATAAAACCATCATTCAACTTAAAAAATAAAAACACCACCAAAACAGCAATTAAAACATACAAAGCCCAATACTTACCAAAACTCTTTTTAACACTCATTATTAATTTAAATAATCAAACTATATAAATATTCAGTCAATATAAACTATTTAAACCAAAACAATTTAACATATTCATGAACATAAACTTCTGGATAGTTCTAGGCCTATTAGCACAATTATGTTTCTTCTCCAGATTTTTAGTTCAATGGATAGTAACTGAAAAAAACAAAAAAGTAACGATACCGTTAGCATTCTGGTATCTTAGTCTAGCAGGAGGATTAGGCCTTTTAGCTTATGCAATTCACATCAAAGATCCAATATTTATTCTAGGCCAGTCAACAGGCCTATTTATTTACTTAAGAAATCTTATTATAGCCAATAAAGAAAAAGATGGAAAAAGAAAATAAACTATTAAACTATATAAAAAACAATAAAGAATATATCATACTATCAGTAATTATCCTATTAGCTTTTATACTAAGAATCTATAAAATTTCATCTCCAAGTCTCTGGCATGATGAATTAATGACTTTCTATAGATTACAAGGCTCATTCTCAGACACTCTCACCACACTATTAATCTCTCCATTCCCACCACTATATTATATATTAACGAAATTCTGGACAAATATATTTGGTTTCTCAGAATTTGCATTAAGATTCCCCTCAGCAATATTTTCCACACTCACTATACCTTATTTATACTTGTTAACAAAAAAGCTATTTAACAAACAAACAGCATTAATCTCTTCATTTATATTAGCCATTTTCCCATATGCAATTAACTATGCTCAAGAAGCAAAAATGTATTCAATGGTCTGGTTTTTATCTATAGCTTCATTCTACCATTTTCTTAATTTTATAGAAAATCCAGATAAAAGAAATATTATCTTATATACGCTATTTACCGCATTAATGATATACACACTATATTTCGGTTTTCTCATCCTCATAACTCAATTAACCTGCTTCTTACTCTATTCAAAAAGAAAACCAATAAAAGAAATGATTATTGTTCTTTTATCAATAATTTTATTATACATACCCTGGATAAGAATAGCTTCTCAAAACATATCTCACAAGTCAGGAATTGAATGGGTATTACAAACTAATAACTATCTCCAAGCCTTAAAAGAGATATTTTCAGATATTTTCAGAACAAATACTTCTCTAGAATTAACTATTTACACAATACTAATCTTATCAGGCATAACAACACTATTTCTAATAAAAGAAAATAAAGATAAAATTAATTCTTGGAAAAAAACATATATATTATTACTGACTTTCCTACCATTACTTCTCATAATACTAATAGACTTTTTATCAACCCCTATCTTAGTAACAAGATACATAGGCTTTATCCACATTCCATTAATAATTTTAATAGCTTTATCAATAAACTACACAAATAAATGGAGTAAGTATCTCTCAATGATAATTTTAATCATCTTGACAATATCCATTTTCACTATACACTTATCACCATACTATCAAAACCAGTTAAAAATAGAAGGAGAAGACTGGCGCTCCTTCTTCAATGAAACATGTAACGAAATAAATAATAAAACGCTTATAATCAATGGAATTTCAAGCCCTGAAAAAATACTGCATTACTATGGGGCTTGCCTTCCAAAAGTAATAATCCCTGCTCTTTTCATAACAGACATACCTTCAGATAAACTAACTGCAAACTATTCTTATGAAAAACTAATTTTCCTCTCTCGTCTAGCACCTCAAGCAACTTTACAATTAAGAGATCTCAAAAACAATACAAAAGACAGGTATTATCTAAACAAAACAATCCAAGAAGGATCATTAAAAGCAAATATATTAAAAAGAATTAATTAAGGATTTTGAGATCTTCCATTATATTCTGTATTTCCAAGAGCAGTACAAGGATCTGGAAAACCCCTTAAAGTTTGACAAAATTCATTCATATTAAGCTCTAACAAAGCAACATTGTCACGTAAATCTACAATTTGTTCAAGAGTCTGAGGATCAGCATTCTCATCTTCACTTTCTACTAATGCGTCTTCTTCATTAAATCGTTCTTGAATTTCAGAATACAATTCATTAGCAAGAGCTGGTAACCTATCGCATGGAGCAAGTAAAACAGATGAAGCAATATTATTAGCTATATCCTCATAAATTGCCTGACACTCCTCATTCTTAGCAGCAATTTCTGCTCTTCTTTCTGTAATTTCTTCTTCATCTAAAGTATCTAAATTAGTGTTCAAATTAGACATCTTATCAGATAAATCAGTAATACATGCGACATAATCTGCTTTCTTTTCATTAAATTGTATTTGAAGATTATCAAATTCCGTATGAAGAGCTAAACTTCTATCTTCAAACTGTTGCACAGTTGGAGAGAAAAATACTTGATTTTGCCCAAAAGAAGTATAAAAAAGAGTGAAAGCCAACAAACCTACTAAAGTATACAAAGACCAAGTCTTCCAAGCATTTTTATGCAAAGCCCTCCTTTTAAAACTCATATTAATATAAAACTATCAAGCTATATAAATATTCATTAAGTATTCATTTATATCACTATAGAGAAGTAACAAATACAAACATTTAAATATCCATATTTATGATAAAATACATGGAAAGAAGCAAACTAAATAGAATTCTAGCCCCAATTGCTTTAGCAGGTGCTTTATACGCAACAGGATGTGCAAACGCTCGCCTGCTTGGAATACCTCTTGTCTTAGACCCAGTAAAAAGAGAGCAAATACTAAAGAGAGAAGATGATATATTCGTAAAAGAACAAGAAAGACTAATGAGAGAAACAAGCTCATTAAGACCTATGTTCTACGGGAATAAAACATATTATTTCAAATACTCTCCTAATAAATAATTATCTAAAAAGAAAAGCCTACAGAGAAACCTTTGAATGATTGCCCAGTTTCTTTACCTTGATTATCTAAGATAGGCTCAGAAAAATAACTAAGATCAACATTTTTTGCAAGAGTACATACTTTGATAAAATTAGATTTAGCAACTTCACCAGCTTTCTCAGCATCTGCTTGAGTAAGATAACCTGATCCAGTAGGAGCTTTACATTTATCTATAACACAACCTGGAGCAATAGATATAAATTTACAAGATCTATCGGAAGCACACACATTCCCACAAAATCCGCAATTATTATTATCGGATCGATGATCTACCTGTGTTCCAGAACAGCACATACCTACTTCTCTCTTAGGAGGGGCAAACATAGAACCAGGTATAGCAAATCCTTCTTCCGTAACTATATAACCATTGCAAGCACTATCTGCACAATCAACTAATTCATTGCAATTATTATCTAGATTATCTTGACACATTTCACTAGCACCTGGTTTTACATCTTTATTATTATCATCACAATCACCATCACAAGTAGTCTTTCCATCTGAATCGGCATCCGCCTTAGTAATTTGCACATCTTCACTATTATCATCACAATCTAAATCACAAGTAGATATTCCATCTTCATCAGCATCTGCAGTTACTATCTTATTTGTACTATCATTATCGTCACAATCGTCACATGAGTTTACTCCGTCGCCATCGTTATCTATATCCTTACAAGTATCACTTGGTTCCTCATCATCCGTCTCTTCTTCATCTTCATCTTCCGTTTCATCATCATTAGCTTCTTCATCACCCACGCCATCATTATTATCATCGGGATCTTCTTCGTCAGATACTCCATCATTGTCATCGTCACCATCTTCTTCATCTTCAATTCCATCGTTATCTAAATCACCATCATCAGTAATCTCATCTTCACATTCACCATTTTCATTAACAGATGTTCCATCTGGACAATCATCAATAATTTCATCATCACAATCATCTAAGATAACACAATCAAGAACATCATCTAAAAGGCTATCATCATCACAATAACCATCTTCATTAACAGATGTTCCATCTGGACAATTATCAACTTCTTCATCACCTACAATAATCTCCTCTAGACCACCATCACAAAAAGAATCTGATAATATATCATTACATATGTCTTCCAATACTTCATCAATAACGCTAACACATTCACCATCTTCATTTAGTGATTGTCCATCTTCACAATCACTAGTTGTATCTGAATTATCAACTTCTTCATCATCTACTCCGTCATTATCATCATCTGTGTCTTCATCATCACTCACGCCATCATTATCATCATCAACGTCTTCAGAATCATCTACTCCATCTTCATCCGTATCCTCATCCTCATTGGTAACTTCCTCAGAGCTGTCTTCTACTCCATCTCCATCATTATCTAAATCTTGTTCATCAGTAATTCCATCATTGTCGTCGTCATTATCAAAGCTATCGTCCACACCATCATTATCATCATCTGGATCTATAGCATCTGTTTCTCCGTCTCCATCTAAATCACTATTATCAGGTTCTTCACCATCAGGTACTCCATCGTTATCATCGTCTGTATCGACAACATCATCTACTCCATCATCATCTGTATCCTCATTATTTACAGAATTATCAACTTCGTCATCAATGATAGTATAAGTATCATCATCGTTAGGATTATCATCAACTCCGTCATCACCACTATTTTCATTTACATTATTATCTCCGTCACTTGTATCTTCGTTATCACCTATTCCATCTCCATCATCATCGTTGTCTTGTGAATCATCAGTTCCATCATTATCATCATCAGTATCTACTTCATCTTCAGTTCCGTCTCCATCAGAATCAGTTGTTGGTTCATCAACATCAAGTATTCCATCATTATCGTCATCGTCGTCATCATTGTCTGGTATACCATCGCCGTCTGAATCTAAATCTCCAGGATTACTATAACAAGGGTCTCCAAATATTTCCCATGGCCAAAGAACAGCTCCAGTGGTAGACTTAGAATAAATATTATCCTGATAAAAAACAAAGTAAGAAGATACTACGATTGCAACAATCAACACAACAATTAACCAATTCTTCCAAGAAGAATTTACTGTAATATTATTAGACCTCTTCATAATTAAAAATAAGCCACATTATTTATATATCTTCTGCTATTTGTATCGATATTAAGATGGAAAAAGAAAATAAATTATTAAATTACATAAAAACCAATAAAGAATATATCCTACTATCAGTAATTATCCTATTAGCTTTTCTCCTTAGAATATACAAAATCTCTGCACCAAGTCTCTGGCATGATGAACTTATGACTATTGGAAGAATATCTGGTTCTTGGTTAGACACACTTACAAATTTAGCAGATTCACCTTTCCCTCCACTGTATTACTTAATTCTAAAAGCTTGGACATCTCTAATAGGAATATCGGAGTGGTCTCTTAGATTTCCTTCTGCACTATTTGGAGCTATTTTACTAATTTATTTATACAAATTAACAAAATTAATTACAAATAATAAACAAACTGCATATCTAGCAGCTTTGCTAGGAGCATTCTGGCCGTACCTAATCAATTATAGCCAAGAAGCAAAGATGTACACATTAGTCTGGCTTTTAGGACTAGCAAGTTGGTATTACTTCTTAATATTCCTAAAAGACCAAAAATCAAATAATAAATGGAAATATATATTGAGCACAATAGCCTTGATTTATACTCTCTATCTCGGTTTTCTACTACTTTTAACCCAAATAATAATCTGGTTTATTTATAATAAAAATAAAGACTATCTAAAATCTCTATTCATCATAATTTTATCATATCTTCCATGGGTAAGTATTGCTTTTACAAACATATCTCACAAAAAAGGTATTCTGTGGATAGGTAAGACAGAAAACTACCTAATCAATTTGGGAAGCATATTTCTATCATTCATAAACAGCTATAAAATTGAAGAAATCAATATTCTAACAATAGCGATAACTATCCTAGTAATTTATGGAATATATCATTTAATTAAAGAAAAACAAGAAAGTCTAGAAAAGAACAGTGCACTGTTCTACCTTATCACACCCATAATACTATTATCCCTGATAGATTATTTCTACACACCAATACTTGTAACCAGATATCTTTCTTTTGCCATCTTCCCATTAATAATTATTCTTTCTTATTCAATCAATAAAACTAGAGACTGGAATAAATATATACCTCATATCTTAATTCTATTAATAATTTCTCTGTTCATAACTTCAAACTTATCAACATATTATGAAAATAGTCTAAAAATAGATAGAGAAAATTGGAAACCTATGTTAAAAGAAATCTGCGATAAATGGCCAAATTCAACATTTCTAACTAGCACAGACATTCCTGAAGCTAGTCTAAGTTTTTACGCTCCATGCGTAAAAGATAAATTATTCTATCTATCTCTCATCAAGGAGCAGAATTTTAATGATTCTTCAATAGTTTTTTTTGACAGATACAATTCATACGCTTTAATGAATCAGTATATATTTGAAAAAGAAAATGATCAATATATAAAAATAGATGAAATACAAGAAACTAATATTTATGTTATATTCTATAAAAAAGATGATAACTAACTTCCCTCAAAAAACTCTTGCAAATCTTCAAGTGCCTTTTCAACTGGTTGAAAGATACCTATAACTTCCGTATCTTCACCCTTGATAATTTCAAGTATATAGTTAATTGAAGCTAACGTTGGACTTAATATCTCTTCATCAGAATTACTAACACTAGTAAGGCTATTGAAATTAATAGCACTATTTGACTTTGAAGTATCGCTATTCTGGGAATTGGTCTGGCTATTATCGCTCACCAACTCACCTTCATCTTTACTATCTCCGCTAAGGCCTTGGAGTGCATTTTTAATTGCAGAAAAGAAAGGAGATAATTCACCAGAATTTGCATCATTACTCTCACTTAAACTGTTTGAATTATCATTACTACTATCTTGATTTGCACTATTAGAATTATCATTACTACTATCTTGATTTGCACTATTAGAATTATCTGTTAATGGACTAACATCACCAGAAGCTAGAGAACTATCACTACCTGGATTAGCAGAATTACTATTTGCGTCTGAACTATCTGAAGAATCACTACTAGGAGATTTTATTCCAGGACTAGTTTCAGGAGCAGAACCACCCCCACCAGATGTGCCTCCACTCGAACCTCCTCCGCTACTGCCACCACTTCCAGATCCTGAACCAGATCCACTACCAGAACTACCATCAATAGTAGCCTCTTTGTCATAAATTGGTTTACAAGAATGAGTGAATGTACCTTTCAGATAAATTCTAACTTTTCCTGAAATTCCTTCTACAAGTGGACCATCACCACAAGAAATAGTAAAAGATGCTTTTCCAGTACATGTTCCTGCTTCCAAACTTCCAGGAGATAAAACAAAAACTCCATCGAGATCAAAGGTAGCATATATAGGTTTACACTCACCATAATTAGTCCCACCATTACCAAAGAAATTAGCTCCTATTTTTCCAGTCTTACAAGTATAACTAAGACCTTGAACCCACTCCTTAGCTTTATCTCCAAGTTTATTTATACAATCTGCTTCATTGCTACCTGATGCCGATAAAGAATCAGTTTTATCCGTCTTAGCTGGAGATTGATCACCAGAACCGCTAGGAATTTTACATTCACCGCTTTTCTTAAGTGGTTCAACTTTCATAGAATAAGAAACTCTTCCATTTTCTTTTTCACATCTAGTAAATTTAGTAGACGCCTTACATTTCATACCATTAGCTATCGCTTCTTGTTCATTTACATTCTCCTGTCTAAGCTCTCCTGCTTTCTGTAAAAGAGTAGACTTAACCGCTTCATCAGAAGGCGCTCCAGTAATTCCTCCTGTAAAAGTAACTGTAACTAAATCTCTTATAACCTTAGGATAAGGATTACTACTAGGACTACAACTAGCAGATCCGCCAGCAGCAGCTGCAATTTCACCACACTCATTTTGCTTAGCAGGATCTCCATCAGCATCAGCCACACATTCTTTAACATCTTCTTGAGCTTCTTTAGCAGCATCGGCTGCTTCTTTATCTAGTGCTTCAGAATCACCACCAAACTTAAATCCCTCTATAACATCTTCAGTCTCAGGATCATCATTCATACTCTCTTCTATGTCTTGAACACCTTCATAAGCATCTCCAGGAATTTCCCAAGAAATATAATCTTCATCTCCCTCATGAACACAACTATCATCATTATCCTCGCAATCAGGACTTAAAAAAACACCTTGTTGTGAAAAGAGAAACGCAACAATAAATAATCCTGCTAATAAATATAAAGACCAAGTCTTCCAAGCATTTTTATGCAATGCCCTCCTTTTAAAACTCATAACATTCTAAACTGAAACGAGTTTATAAATATTTAGCCAAAAAATAAAATTAAGCCGTTCTAAGACATTGATTTGCAAAAGAAAGATGAAAATTAATTTTACTCAGTTCTTCGGCAATCATGTGTAAAGAAAGCAAAGAGATCTATTTTAACTTTACCGCTAAATCTTCCCCCTCTTGGACCGCAGTAAACATCATTAGTAGCATAACCAGTACAACCATCAGCATTTTGCGTAACATCTAAAGCATATGAACCTGCTGGATCACAACCGCTAGGACAGCTAAACGTACTAGGAGGCCCTGTCTCTACCCAATTATTTCCAAGTCCTTCCAACGCTACCTGACAGGCACCATCATCTGCAATACTTGAAGAAAAAGTAGTTTCGTAATGCATAGGATTACTTGCAGTCGATGGTCCAGGATTTGTACAAGTATTACTCTGAGGTGTGGATGTCTCTAAACCAACTCTATAGTTTATTCTACCATCAAAAACTTCACAAGTAATATCAGATTCAGCAGGACTACCCTCGCAATCAAAATCAGTTATCATATTAGTTCTATCTCTATTAGCCTCTCCTTGCAAGTCAGCAACAGCGGCTGCAATAGTTGCTCGTTTACGGGAATCTGGAAAAGCATTCCCTCCATTTAAAGTTATTTCTTTAGAATAAATTTTAGCAACTGGAACTGCTGGAGAAGGATTGCATTGAGGAATTATCTCAATTGGGGCAATATCTCCACATCTCTCTTCCATATCGGGAACATCACCAGCAACACAAGCATTATAAAAATCCTCTTGGTAATCCCATTCTACGGGAAATTCAGGAAAATCAAAATCTTTAGATTCAGAACCAAAGTTAAAAGCATCTGGGTCCCTAGGATCTGTAAAACTCTCAAATTCTTCAGGTATATCGATAACTAGATTTCCATCTTCATCATATAAAAAAGCATCACCAGACATCCATTCATCTTCACAAACACCTGCATCATTCAAAACTTGGCCTTCAGCACAATCTGGACTCAATAATGCTCCTGGTTGATAAAATAAAACAACAAGAACCAAAGCACCTAACAATAAATATAATCCTAAATTATCTCCGACCCTCTTTTTAACAGCCATCACCAATCAAGATAAAACGAGTATATAAATATTTAGCCAAATATCTCTCTTCTTCCAAATCTGACTTTAAACAAACTAATCAAATTACCAAAAATCCTATTATGTACGCCATAATGCGATTTTCCATACTTTCTAGGTAAATGTTTAATTTTAATCTCTTCAATCTTGCCATTTTGCAAAGAAATTAAAGCACATATAAACCTATGAAAATGATTAAAGAATTTAACATTTACAAGTAATTTTCTATTAATTATCTTCAAAGGACAATTAGCATCATTTATTTTTAATCCAAAAAATAAATTATTAAAACTATTCCCAACAAAAGAAGAAACTTTCTTCACAAAACCATCTTTCCTATCAAAACGCCAGCCAACAACACAATCCAATTGGTTTTTTTTAAAGACCATCCACAAATTAACAACATCTTTAACATCAATTTGCAAATCACCATCCATTAATACAATATTTTGAGATTTAGCTTTTTGAATTCCAGCATAAACAGCATAATCTTTGCCTTTATGCTCCAAATCTAAAACTTTCCACTTTTTATCTTTAATTTTATTCAATTCTAATAAAGTTCCATCATTAGAACCATCATTCACAACTATAACTTCATAAGAAAATTCTTTCAAACTATCATTTATCTGTTTATACAAATATTTAATATTTTCTTCTTCATTATGAACTGGTACTACTAAGGAAAAATGCATGAATATAAATTAACTAAACACTATAAATAACTATTTCTTAGCAAAGCTCTCTGCAACTAATAATGGAAATAATATTGTAGCATCACCATAAACTTTCACACTCTCTGCACCAGCAGTTATCTTTCCCCAGCTAACTGCTTCCTCCGGCATTGCTCCTGCATCACTTCCATCAAATTCCTGAGAAGTATTAATGTAAACTGCATAATCTAATCCATTTCTAAGCATATTTGCATTCAATATACTATGCTTAACAACACCTGCTCCCAAAATTACTGCACCACTTTTCTTCAGTCCAATAGTACTATCATTCAATCTTTTTGTATCTTCAACTATATCTATCTTAAAATTAGGATGTTTGAAAGAAGAAAAATAAATATTATCTCCAATAGCTCCATCTTGCAAAGCAGGACAATAGATTCTTATTTTATTTTTCCAAGCCCAATAACAAATACTTTCTTTATTATCTATCTTTTCACCCATTTTCCAAATAATTTCGCTAGGACTAACAATTTTACCAGTTTTAACCTGCATTTCATACAATTCGTCCAACACAGCACTCATAAACTTTTCAAATTTAACATACAATTCATTACTTACAAATATATTTCCAATCCTATTAACTCCTTTCTCTCTTAACAACTTTCCATTAGCTCTAAAATCTCCCAATTTAAAATCACCAAGGCATTTTATGATATCTTCTTCAATTCCTCCAGCAGTTGTAACACAAATATCTACTCTTTTATTCTGAACTAAATATCTTATCACGTCTCGTAAGCCAGAACTCACCATATTTGAAGTGTATCCTAAAAATATAGTTGATTTAGCATCAATCATATGATTAGTAATATTAACTGCCTTAGAAAAATCACTTGCTTGAAATCCAGTACTAGAAAAACTCTCAATTAACTTACCATAATCCACACCATTATCAAAATTATATCCATTAATACTAATTCCATCTACTTTCTCTCCATTTCTAAGTAAATTCTTACGAGCTATTTTCTCATTACCATTTTCCATATAAAACAAAAGAAAAGACCATTTTTAAAGCTAGAGGTTATGATTAATCATCTGTCTTTTATTTAACAGAACAAATAAATGAAGGACAATTATCTTTAAACCATTTAACAATATTCTGAATTATATTCGCTTCGGAACATTTTCCAGAAATACATGAATTAGTTGAACATTCAAAACTATTATCGCAACTTACACCAATATCCTTAAAGTCAACCATGCCTGACAAAGCACAATACTTTGCACTCGATCTATGTCCAAAATCTACACAATTATTATCTAACTCACATCCACTAGAACAAGTACCTGTCGGAGAAACTACTGGAGCAATTCCAGTACCGGTCGGAGGAGTTATAACTGTAGGAACAGGAACAGCTACAGGAACGACACCAGGGCTAGGAGCAGGATTTCCAGCAGGACAAGGACACTCACCCTGACAAGAGACAGTCGCACCAGCAGCTACAGCATTGCATGAATTTGAATATGTAATCTCATCATTTGAACAAACAGGAGAATCACCATAAGAACAACTAGTATCAGTAACAGTCTGAGTATTTTCAGGACAAATTCTTGAAATGGCTGCAGGATTTCCTCCAATGCACTGTGCATAATAAACTCCTCCTAAACCTCCTCCATAAGACCCTAATGCTGTTCTAGTTTGTTGACTTCCAACAGCACAATTAGCAGGAGTCCACTCACCATATGTATATGAAGAACAAGGAAGAGGACCATAAGGATAACTGCAAGGTAAATATTCAGAGGTATCATGAGTTATTCCTCCTTCACAATTTCCAGTTTTACTCCATCTTCTTTCTTTTGAATAACCAGCAGAACAAGTAGATGGAGCAACAACAACATAAGTCCAATCTGCATCAGTACAAGTTGGAATACTAGGCTCTGAACAAGCTTGAGAACTAGCCGGAGGCGTTACTCCTCCAACACACCCTGCAGGAACTCCAGTAACACTTCTAGTCTGCTGACCACCACTACAAGCATTATATGAACCAACATTAAATGATGTACAAGCTACTGGAGTAGGTGAAACTACTGCACTTCCAACTGAACAAGCACCATTGGTACAAACAGTTCCAGTAGGACAATTATAATAAGCGGTAGTGACTGAATTATCAGAAGCTCTACAATAAGATTCATAGACTGTATTTGAATAATATCCTGCACCGCAATAATCACTAGAACCTATCCCACTAGAACCGCTAGCAGAACCAGTAAGATAATAATTCAATCCATCAGGATAAGTAGCATTAACATCAGTATCTATACATGCTCCAGAAGCCAGAGATTGAAAAGCATAAGTGAATGTAGCAGTACCTGCTCCAAAATTACCTGCACTTCTTCCAAACTGTAAATAATAATTACCAGGTTGAGCAACATTTAAACTAACCGTCTGACCATGATTAACCATTGAATTCTCTCTCAATAAAATAAGAGAAGACAAGCTACTTCCAGAATATAATCTCAAATTAGAATCTAAAGTCATTCCACCAGCAGTAGGAGAATTATAATTAATATTTAAATTACCTGCCCCAGGAGCATTAAATCTATACCAAACAGTGTTTCCTGCTAAGTTATTTTCACCACTCTCAGTTCCCGCACCATTCAAATTTACATTAACAGTACCAGTACTTGAAGCATAATTATTTATCAAAATAGCATTAACAAAATTATCATTAGCAGGTAAAACAAAAGGAGTGCAACCCCTATATAATAATGGACTTCCACCAGTGCATCCAGCCGGACTGCTTGCAGTCACAGTTCTGGCTTGTTGATTATTAGATTGACATACACCCCAATCTGAATATGTAAATGAAGTACATGTGGGAACATTACAACCTTGAGTTAATACTGGACTTACTCCAGTCGTACATCCTGCTGGACTTCTTGAAGTTACAGTTCTAGTCTGCTGACTTCCAAGTGAACATATTGCAGGAGTCCAAGCACTATAAGTAAATGAAGTACATACATGTGAATCATATGAACCATATGTAATTATCTGTCCAACTCCTGCCGGAACATTAATAGTTATTGGGGTAACCTCATTCTGTAAATGAATTGTTAAAGTTCCTCCTACAAAATTCGGACTTCCTGGTTCAAAATAAAAAGTATAATTTTGCAAGCCAGAAGGGACAATTAAAGCTGGCTCAACCATAGCATTGTTTATTCTATGATTATTAGAATCAAAAATTACAATTGGGTAAACATTAATAGGGTCATTAGATCCGTAAGTTCTCCAATACTCGCCACTACTAGTGCGAGTAAAACTCATTCGTTGTATTTTAAGACCGGAAGGACTATCAAATTGTAAAGAAAAACTAAAATCATTCCCAGCACCAGGAGAAAAAGAATAAGGAGCAGCCTTATTATCTATCTTCCCTAAATAAGCTACTTTAACAAAAATTTGACTAGGAGATACAACATTCCCAGTTATTCCTCTTCCTTCAAACCAAGTATTTGGATTCCACCAAACTGCAGAAACAACTGAAACTAAAAGTAAAACAGCAACGAAACTAAAAAATAAATAATTAAGAAATCTCTTTTGCATTAAAGAAACATTTCTTGCAGATATATAAATATTTTCCATAAGTTAAGATGCTGAAGATGTTGCAAATAGGTTACTAAACCAATCACTAATCTTCTGCAAAAATCCTGCCTCAATACATTTATTTGAGACGCAAACATTACTTCCACATTCAAAATTATTTTCACAATCAGCTGAATCGGCTTTATAAGTTACCAAACTCTTGCTCACATCACAATATTTTCCACCAATTCTATATCCAAGAGGAACGCACTGTCCACTTTCTAATGAACATCCATCTGCACAAACAACTCCTCCAGTAGTTGCTTCAGTCGTACCTGATCCGCCAGTTCCAGTTGTAGTTGTAGTTGTAGTTCCACCACCAGTTCCAGTAGTTGTTCCTTCTCCACCAGTTCCGGAACCGATACATCTTCCCTCAGAACATCCACCAGGACAATCTACTTCAACACCATTATAATCAAAACCAGCAGGTGCAGGATCGCATGAATATTCAGCTAATCTCATAGCACTAACACAATAATCAGTCCTCTGAGCAACAGTCCAACTACTCTCTGCAGGAGCAGTAAATGTTCCTCGTTCATTATAATCAACTCCACCAAGATTAGCAGCATCAGCATCTGTATCACTGCATCCAGCAACATTCGCGCCAATTGTAGAAGTGGTAGTTCCAGTACTAGCACCAGACAAAGTAATAATATTATTTGGATAATTAGGACCTCTATAATTCTGAGTTAAAGATAAAGACAAGACTTGTGAAAAGTAATTAGAAGCGGAAACATTCAACAAATAATTACCTGCGAATAAATTAACACACATCAATCCTGATGAAACATCAAATATACAATTATCATCAAACACTCCGCCAGTTGAATTCTTCAAATTATATTGTACTCCTGGAATTGACGCACCACTTTGATTCTTGATATAATAAAGGAAGGTACTATTAGCAATAGGAGTAGAAACTGGAGGAACATAAGTACAAGTAACAACTTCACTCGCAGGATGATTTACACTTCCAGCCAAAGTTGAATCACAATAAGCAGGAGATTTTGTCCATTCTATAGTTTTATTTCCACTAGGAGTGCAAGGACTAACAGTTCCAATCCAATCTCCTCCAGTGCAAACAATAGCTACTAGTCTAGCTTGAGGAGAATTTGCAGTTGAACCTGTAACTCCTCTATATTCTACATTATAGAACTTACCATTTATTCCGCCTTCAAAATAAGGAAGATGATTAGAATCAGGACCATTATGAGTAGAAGCTATCCCTTTAGAAATAGCATTAAAAGTTTTTCCAGTTATAGGTCCACCAGAAGTTGTTTGATGAAAGACTACATTATCATTATCAAAAAAGCTTGCACTTGATGAACTAGAAATACTTTGAACTTTAGCTAAAGTAGCACCAGCAAGTTGTATAGAATCTCCAACATTAGCCCACTCACCAATCTGCACTGTTTTAAAAGGAGAACTCACTGAAATTGTTTTATCAATAAAAGGAGCAGGATTATAATTATTATTTCCTGCTTGACTAGCACGAACAGTAACAACTCCTGCTTCAGTAGCAGTAAGGACATTATTTATAATTGTTCCAGAACCTGAAACAAGATCTGCTTGAATATTAAAACTTACAGGTAATCCTGAACTAGAGGTAGCACTCAAACCGAAAGGAACAGCTGTAACTTGTGGAGAAATAGTGGGAAATACAATAGTTTGATCTGCTTTATTGATAACTAATGCTGCCATTGTATTCATTGTAAAAATAGGAGCAGTTGCTAAAGTTGGAGGGCTAGCAGTTACTGTGACAGCGTAAGAACCTGCCGCAGTTGGAGGAGTAGTTACACCATTATAAGTCACTATTGTAGATATACCTGGAGGGTTAGTTGTTACACTAATAGATTTTGGTGTTCCATCATATATAGCAGTCAATCCACTTAAGCTAGCAGTAGCAATACCTCCGTCTGGATGACAACTCCGTGTCAAAGCTTCAGGTGTTCCACCAGAACACCCAGATGGGTTGCTAGTAAGAATTGTCTTTGTCTGAGAACCTGCTGATGTACATGTACTCCAGTCTGAATATGTAAATGATGTACAAGTTGGAGGTAATGGATTCAAAATAATTGAAGCAGTATATTCTCCAGCATTAAAAGAATTTCCTAAAGAAGCAATATCTTGAGCATAACCTGGAGCAGAAGAAGATAATGTATAATAAATTCCTGTTTGACCAAGTCTTGGAACATTACACCTATAAATACCATAATTAGGAAATGAACTAGTAGGTTTTGAGATAAAATTACATGGATAACTTGCTCCAGCATAAGATAAATTAACAACTGCATTAGTTAAATAATAAGGTGAAATCATACTAGAAACAGTATAATTAACATAAATTCTATTAGGATCATAATAAGTACAACTCCTTGTCAAAGCTTCAGGACTTCCTCCAGTACATCCATCTGGAGTTCTAGTAAGAATTGTTTTTGCTTGCTGTCCTAAAGTAGAACAAACACTCCATTCCGAATATGTAAATGAAGTACATGCTTGAGCACTACTAGCAGGCTTAGCAAAATCATACACTTGATTGATTTGAGTACTAGTTAAAGCAGTATTGTAAACTCTAAGCTCATCAATAAGCCCAGTAAATATTTCAGAATTTCCGCCAAGATATTGGCTTATGGAAATGCCTCCAGCACCCATAGCATAGCTAGAAGAACCAGTAATAGAGCTATTTTTAACATTTACCCCATCAATATATAATAAGAATTTATTAATACCAGTATTTCTTACACAAGATACATGATGCCATTGATTATTATTTAGAACAGCAGTCGAAGGGCTATTGTATTGTGTAACTCCGAAGTCTAAAGAGGAGAAACACTCAAGATTATTACCATTTAAAGCAATACCATAATAATCACTATTTTGCTGACTAAATATTCTCCTTCTACCAGTTCCAGCGTCACTTGTCTTAACCCATGCAGATAGAGTAAAACTACCTAAATTAAATTTAGTAGGAGTAGTGGAAATTAATATTTTTTGACCACCAGCACCAGTAAATCTAACAGCATTACCTTTCAATCCTGGTACAATAGTTGGAGAACTAACTGGAGTGCCATTACTAAATCCAAGATAATCTTTTACCTGACCAGAGCCACCAGAATAAGAAGCCTCATCAAACTTCCAGTAAGCTACTAAATTAGAAGTATAATCTGTTGCACTAGCTACTGGATTTCCAGTTATTCCTCTTCCATTAAACCAAGTACTAGGATTCCACCAAACAGCAGAAACAACTGAAACTAAAAGTAAAACAGCAACAAAACTAAAAAATAAATAATTCACTAGCCTCTTTTGCATCTGATAAGTATCAGTATATAATATATAAACATTTGTCTAATAAACTATTTAAGTCAGTTTATTCTAAAGAATCAATGGAAAACAAGTCAATTATAATTTCTTCAATTATAGGTCTATTAATTATAATAGGGTTAGCAATTTACTTTTTTTATCCAACAAATCTGAGCCCAGAAACTAAAGAAACCTGTAATCAACTCTACAGCAATCCATCCGCATCAATAAACCTATTATTTTTCGCATCAGAAAATCAAACTAAGGAATATATAGATTACTTATTATCAACTTCTCCGCTGAATAAATTAAAAGAATCATTTAATGTCTTTTACATAGATGAGAAAATAGAATGTGAATACTATAAAGAAATAGCATTATACTGCTACTCAAGAGATTTAATAAGAAAGGCGAGTGCCTGTCCAAATGATTATATTTTTGTTTTAAATGAAGACCAAGAAAGAATAAGAAGCTCTTCTTATCTTAATGTGATGAGTATAAACACAAAAAATCCAAAATCAGTTATTACACATGAATTCAGTCATTCGTTTGCAAACCTTGCTGAAGAATATACTCCTGCAAACTTACCTAGAAATGTAAAAAATTGTGTAAAAGACTGCTCAGAGTTCAATGAATTAAATGAGGGCTGTTTTCAAGGCTGTTCAGAAAGCAATTATTACCGTTCAATAGACTCTGGATTAATGAAAACTCTCTATTCAACAAGTCTTGGAAAATTCAATGAATTTTTAATAGAAAGTAAAATAAAAACAAGCTCAGGAAAAACAATAACTGGAAATGCAATTCAATCAGAAACAAATTGTGAAAATCAATTTTACTATCTAATATCAGCAAATTATTCTTCTGGTTCTTTAACAATTAACGATAGACATATAGAGCAAGGATGTACTGGTAAAAATGGTGAAGGTTCTTTCTCATTTAATATTTTAAATGAAAATTTTGAAACACTAGCGGAAGATTCTTTCAATCCTGAATTAATATTCACCGATTCACAACAATCAGGAGAAGAAGAAATTTCTGGAGAGACATACAATTACGAAGGAGAGTTATATATCAGAATACCTACTCTAGAATCAGCAAAGACGCTTGAAATATATGATAAAACACTAGACAAGAAGATAGCCACTTTACAAATTGATAATATAGATGGGAGGCCTTGTAAAATAGAATGATGAATAAAAAAGCGCTATCAAGTGTAATTGCAACCACACTAATTATACTCGTAAGCATTATAGCTGTGACTATAATATCTACTTATGTAATTAAATCAGTAAAATCAGTCCAGCTTTCTCCTGAAAGCTCCTGCTTAGATTTAAAAATAAATCAGGCTCTTAAAATTGAAAGTGCCTGCTACAATTCAGTAAACAATGAAATTAAAACAACAATAAAAAGAAATATCAACACTGAGCAAATATCAAGTATAGATTTCACACATGTAATTGAAAACAAAAAAGAGCGCTGGCAGGTCGGAGGTTCATGTGCAAATTGCAAGTTACCAGAACAAGGAGAATCTAAATTATATAATCTAGCACCCTCAACCTTTGAGGCAGGAGAATTAATTATTTCAGTATCGAGCTGTGAATTAGATAGAAAAGAAATAAAGCCTTGCACTTAATTTATTGGATAAAATCAGAAATATTAATTATTACAATACGCGATTAAATATAGGATAATGAACTCAATATCATATTATAGATAACAATTATCTTCTTTATTATTTCTCAATTTAAGAACTACTTGCTATTCCCACCAAATCTTCTATCTCTTCCATTATACCACTCAACAGCTTTTCTTAAATCATCAGCAGTAAAATCAGGAAAATCATTTTGAATAAAGCACAATTCAGCATAAACTGCTTGAAAAGGCATAAATCCTGAAGTTCTACACTCTCCACTTGTTCTTATTATCAAATCTACATCAGGAACTCCAGCAGTATCAAGATAGTTATTCAAATCATTTTCACTAATCTTTTTCTTTCCATCTTTAATCATCTTATTTACCGCTCTAACAATCTCATCTCTTCCACCATAATCAAGACAAAGAAGAAAAGTCAGTTCTGAATTATTTTGTGTTTCTTCTTCCAATTTATTTAACTCTAAAATTAGTTTACTAGGCAACCTGTCTTTCCTTCCAATATGTTTGAATCTTACTTTATCAGCTAAATCACTATTTCTAAACAAATCAGCAAATTCAAAAAACAATTTGAAGAGCATTTTAACTTCAATTTTATTTCTCTTCCAATTTTCTGTTGAAAATCCCCAAAAACTTAAGTACTTAATTCCAATATTCTGCGCTTCATGAAATATATCTAACATATGTTGAACATTTATTGCTTTATAATGTCCAAATTCAGAATGCATTCCTTGTCTTTTAGCCCATCTTCTATTCCCATCAGGAATTATAGATACATGTTTAGGAACTTTTACTATCTTCTTTCCTAAAATGTATTTTCCCAAATTATAAAAATTTCTAGCTTGTTCAGATATTAAATTACCCTTTCTAATTATTCTGAAATCATCATAAACTTTAATATTCGCCCTCCAACCATACTGCAGACTATCGATTCTAGAAAAACCAGGATTTGTCTGCAACCAAACAAGAAAATCTTCTATTTTTTTCTTTTCACCCTGAACTAATATAATTACACTCCCTATATCTCTATTGAAAATAAAACCAGTTAGTCCTTTTTTCTTAGCATGGGCCTCAACAGTAAGTCTAAAACCTACTCCTTGAACTCTTCCAAAAGCCTCAATCTCTAATTCATTTTTCTTCATTATTTCTTTCCTATCTCCTCTCTAAAAGTTTCCTCAAATCTTTTTAAATCTTCAGTTTTAACTCTTGCTCCAACAGCATCTTCATGCCCTCCACCAGAAGCCCCTTCAAATCCATTTAATATATTGCTTAGTATTTTTTTTACATTCTTTCCCCTAATAGAAATATTTACAACTCCTCCATTTCTGTAAGCTACGACAACATAAGCATTCTTATGTCTATAAGAAAGTTCATTTGAAAGCTGAGCACTCATACTAGATTCACCACCGTAATCAAAGAAAAGTATTTTACCATCTAATTTTTCCTCTGCTTCTTCTAGCAAAGAATCATATTTCTTCTTCAACTCAGAATATTTCTTTCTAAAAAGAGTATTTTCTTTTACTTCTTCCAACACCTCACTAGGAGAATTACATTTTAAAAGAAAGTTTTGCATCTTTACAACGTTAGTTATGCTATCTTTTAGTCCAAAATTCAAAGCCTGAGCAATCTTTCCTATTTCAGTTCCAAAATAAGCATCAAATGGCTCTTTAACTTTCCCCCATAATTCAGAATTTTTCTTTCCAAAATCATCAGCAAAATCGGGCATGTAATGGTCTGCAATACACCCCATAACAGCTATCCACATATCCTCTTTCCTCTCACTTATCTTATAAGATAAATAAGTTACTGGTTCGCTACTTTTATCCTTACCATTATTCTTAGCAGGATTATAAACAAAGAAATTTTCATGTATTTTAGAATAATCCTTATTATCTACATCATGATGATCTATCCACACCATGGGTAAATTCATCTCAGCAATAGCTCCTACGAATTCTTCACTTAATACTGGCTTATCCAAAACAAAAACATAATCTGCCCCTAACTCTTGAGCTTTCCTAGCATATCCTTTATCTAGATTAGGATAACTTCTTACAGCTACTCCTTTTCCTCTTCCAATAAACCTACTCAAAAGGAGAAAACTACACAACCCATCAGCATCATTATCAAAGTAAAAAACAGGATTTCCTGCCTTATTCAAATGCTCCCTAACTTCTTCCATCTGTTTGCTTGTTAGCATGTAATTAACATCAGAAAAGCAGTTTTAATCCTTTCTATTAAGAATAAATTAAACATTCTTAAGAAACCTAAAAATAGCTAAAAAAAATCAAAAAAATAATTAATTATCTAAGTTTATACCTTGCATTGATATATGCACTTATTTCCATTTCACTTGGATTAACGGACTGCGCTACTCTAACTGCTTCAGAGTTGTCAATAGCTAAATCACTACTAACTCCTCCAACAGCCTTTTCATAATAAGCTATTGGTCCTCCATAATTAAATTCCTGAGAACTAACAGATACTAATCTTCCAACTTTCTTGTTCAATCCAGAAGCAATAGCATTAGCCTTATTTTCAGCATCCATTCCAGCTTGCTTCAAAGCCTCTGCCTTCATTTCATTCTGTTTTTCTTGAGAAAGTTCAAAATTAATGCTCTGCACTAGAGTATTAGATTCTATAGCTCTATCTACTATATCTCCCGCTCTATCAAAGTCTTCAGTTTTAACAATTACTTGTTCACTTACAACATATCCTTTAGATACTGGTGTTCTAGTAGAATAATCATAGTCTTGATAAACATTGTAATTCAAAGTCTGTATTTCTGAATCTTTAAATCCAGAACTTCTAAGTTTAGACTTTAATTCTACAACTATTTTATCATGCTCTGCTTTAGCATCCTGCATTGTTTTTCCTTTACCCATCACATTCATATAAACTCCAAGTGTATCAGGTTGAACTTTTACATTTGCAACTCCTTGTGTAGATATTTCAGGTCCAGAACCATAAAACAAATATCCTCCTACAAGTAATGCGAGTACGGCTATTCCAATAAGAAAATATTTTCCTTCCATTATTCATTACCTCCTTTCATTTCAAAATATAAATTAACTAAAGTTACCATACTTTCCTCCAATTAAATAAAAGCAAAATAATTAATGCGACTAATGCTCCAAAAAAGAACCACAAAGCAGGATCTGCAAAGCTCATTGCACTTATGCCGCTAGTAGCATCGCCCAAATTTCCAGCACATTTGGCTAAACCAGAACCACCTACACACTTCGTAATAGCCTGATCACTTGCAAGCATTGCCGTTGCACTTTCTTGTGCAAAATCGCCAGAATAATTGACTGTATTAACTGAATTATCATACCAAATCTTTATTCCTCCAGCAATTAAACCAGAAATTAAAACAGAAGGAACAATTCCTTTAAAGCTAGACTTAGGACTAATAACTATTTTTTTATTTGCAACTTTATACTTAACAATTCTCTTTCCCTTCTCACTCCATAAAAACCCTGAGCTTTTTTCAACTAATCCAGCTTCAAGAAGAATATCTAAATTATATGTAGCTGTATTAAGAGGAATGCCTAGTCTCTCAGATACCTCGCTCCCACTCATCTCTCCATCAGCAAGTATTTCCAATATTTTCTTACAAGTCTTATTACTTATAGCATCAGCTATCTTTCCAATTCGCTCATCATCTAAATCTATATTGATGTATTTATCTGACATACTCTACTCAATTAAAACTTATTTATAAACCCACTTTTAACTTCAATAGAGTTTGAAGTTATTGATAAAGATTATAAAAAGTTAAGATATTTAAACCATAAAATCTTATAAATTATATGAAAGAGAGGAAATTTTCATCATATCATTTATTTCTATTCTTAATTTTCGCAGCAGTTTGGATTTGGGCAGCAATAGAACCAAAGTTTCCACATGATTGGCTATTGGAAAATTACCTTGTTTTCTTATTCGTCCCTATTATTTTAATCACAGGATATTATTTCAGACTATCAAAAGTATCATATACACTTATAACTCTTTTCATGATCTTACATGTAATCGGCAGCCACTATACCTATGCCGAAGTACCCTTTGGATACACATTACAAGAATGGTTTGGCTCTGATAGAAACATGTATGATCGACTTGTTCACTTCCTATTTGGTTTTCTAATAGCTTATCCAATGAGGGAAATATTTATGCGTCTCTCTAAATCCAAAGGCTTCTGGGGATTCTGGTTCCCAGTAGAATTAACTCTAGCACTTGGATGTATGTATGAATTAATAGAATGGGGAGCAGCAGTAGTAGTAGATCCTGAAGCAGGTCTAGCATTCCTTGGCAGTCAAGGCGATGTTTGGGATGCACAAAAAGACATGGCTTTGGCAGGAGTCGGTGCTTTATTAGCGATGATAATCACTGGACTTATTAGAGCACCATATGATAAAAACTTCTGGAAAGAATTCAGAGAAAGTTTCCACATTTCAAAATATGACTCTCCTTTAGGTGAAGAAAAGCTTGAAAAGCTGATGAAAAAATCCAGATAATTCATTACTCTCAATTGACACAAAAATCGCCAAAATATTTATATACTCATTTAAGCTAAAATTAATATGAACAAATGGGCTGAACTTTTCCTTGGATTGATTCTAGTTATAGTAGGCATATTAGTCTGGGCATATTATTGGGGTCCAGCAGCACTAGTCTTTTTACAAGGTGCAATAGTATGGTTTGTTCTAGGATTAGGTGCATTATTCATTCTTCTTGGTATCTCTGACTTAAAAGGCTAAACCTTTCAAATTTTTTCAGATAATTGTAACAATAATTATATACTCTATTAACAAATATTTTTATGCCCTCTAATAAAATATCTCTTGAGAAAGCGAAACAGGATAAACTATTCTATGTTGTAGCTAATGTAATAGTTTACAGAGAATCAGACAAACGCTGTTTAATTCTAAAACGTTCTGAGAGAGAGAAAGCTCATCCAAATAAATACGCAGTTACTGGTGGTAAATTAGAATGGAAAGACCTACCAATAAACAATCCAACAAGAATAAACGGAGACATCTTAGACTATGAAAATGCAATAGAACAATTATTGATAAGAGAAACTAAAGAAGAAGCAGGAATAGAAATCCACTCCGATTTTGTATACATAAATTCAGTAGCTTTCATCAGGCCAGATGGAATTCCAGTAATTCTTGTCAAATTTGCAGCAAAATACAAATCAGGTGAAGTCAAGCTAGAAAAAGATTCATTCTCAAATTATAAATGGGTAAACCAACACGAAGTAAAAGCTTACGACTGCATCCAAGGTATAAAAGAAGAAATAGAAAAGACTATTAAGTTGTTTTCAAAATAAATTAAGATGGAATATTTAGACATAGTAAATGATAAGGATGAAGTAATAGGAAAAGAAGAATATTCGGAGATTTACAAAAAAAAATTGCCTCATAGAATAGCACATGTTTTAATTTTTAATAAAAAAGGAGAAATTGCCTTACAGATAAGAAGCAAAAATAAGTCTTTCTGCCCAGGATTCTTTTCAACTTCTGCAGGAGGCCATGTTCAAGCAGGAGAATCTCACCAGCAAGGCGCTTTAAGAGAACTCGAAGAAGAATTAGGCATAAAATTGCCTCTTTCTTTAATAGCTAAATCTGAATATCTAGGGAAAGAACAAATACATAAATTCCTTTCAATATATCAAGCAGAAAGTGAAGGACCTTTCAAATTCAACAAAGACGAAGTAGAAAATATGGAATTCATATCTCTAGACAAAATAAAGATTCTCCTAAAAACTTCTGACAAATTCCACCCAGAGTTGAGGTTTATTTTAGATAAATACTATTAATAGTAATTACCGATCCCACACCATACTAAGCAGATGGAATATACTGACAACTTCCACTTATACATCTCATCCCATTTGCACATCTCTTTACAAAATTCCTTAACTTGTCATCAACGCAGAAATACTGTTTTACACTTAATCCAGATTCAACACATGAATCTTTGTATTCATCTCCTTTGAACAAAACAGCCCCATATACATCCAATTTATTACTAACATCATTATCAGAACATACTCTCTGCACATTCTTATCCTGATCGACACACTTTCCTCCACTACATGAATACTGACACTCTCTATTATTTGCTTTAACTTCCTTCTCACTGCTAAACCAACCAGAACTAGCACAAGTGTATTCCAATATTTCTTTCTCGCTTAAACACTCATCATTATAAACAGCACCATCATAATTCACATTTCCAAGTGCAGTAATATCAAATCCATCACTATCAGTGCAAGTCTTTCCAGATCCACCTTCATTTCTGCAATAACTTTCAACAGTGCCAGGATTAATACATGTATCAACAGTATCATCATTCAAATCATCACAATCTTTATCATCATTACAGATAATTATATCAGTTCCACATCCTCTTCCTTCAGAACAAGATATTATTTCCCCAGTTCCTTTAAGGATGCCATATCCTGCAACATCCTCACCAGACACACCTTCCTCACCATCATCTACATTACTAGGAAGAATCTGTATATCTCTAGCGATATTCTGCCCAAATGAAGGACTTCCTTGATGAGTCAAAGTTCCAGAAGTATAAACTTCACCATATGAATCAACCATTACAATGCCCTTTTCTTGATCAAGTGCAAAAGCAACAGCAGTCCTATCTTCAGTTCCCAAATCAGCAGGTAATGGCTGATTAAAGTGAGTATAAGATATATTCACATCTCCGCATCCATAAACTGTGCCATCTTTACTTAAGACATAGTATCCTATAGTCTCAAGAGAATAAATGCCTCCATCAGGTTTATTAAAATCATTCCAAGGTAATAGGGCTATGGCATGACTTTCATCCTCTCTTTCTAAATCTCTTCTTCCATCCCAAGTTATACAACTATCTCTATCTATTATATCAGAACTAGCAAATACATACCCATCATCAAGTAAAATTAAAAGATTTCTAATACTATTATAATTATCATATATTGATTCATAAATATCTATATCTTGAACATTATGATAAGAATAAGGTAAATCATTATCAATTTGCATCTTGTCAAATTTATTTATTCTAGAAATGATATTCCTACCGCCTTCATAAAATTTATTGTCTGAATCTAAAATAACAATACTTTCTCCTCCATCAATAAAGGCCGTTTTTATATTATTTCCAAATGGAAATTCTTTAACATTATCTGTTGTAAACCTTGTTGACCCTCTTCTATAAACCTTACCATCTTCATCTATCAAGTAATAACCATTACCAAAGAAATTACTAACGTAAAAGAATTTTCTTGCTTTATCTTCTCCTGCAAAACTGACTGGTTCACTATTAGCAGGAATAACATGATATTCTAAATTTTGAGAGGCATACATACTTCCAGACTCAGCATTCAATATATCTATGCTTAATTCGCCACCATTACTAAAGTAATTAGGATAAAGCATAATTACGCCTTCTATCTTTTCTCCAGATGCTATTAAAGCAGGGTAATCTGGACTAGAAGATATATACGAAGGATATGACTCCATATAAAATGAGACTTCTCGATTAGAATTATTAAGGTATATTTCTTTAGCAGGGCATATACTTTCATCATTGTTTATTAGTTCAAAAGAATAATAAAAAGTCTCATGCAAAGTACCTGAAATACTATGAGGATAAATATTAAATGTAGGTGCTCTTCTAATACAAGTCTTATTGCTTACTTTAACTTGAACAGTAGCATTTTTAGAATTAACCTCTAGAGTTCTAATTTCAACATTGCTTGCAGAATCAAAGAATACATTCCCAACACTAATTCCGACATTTCTAGGATATATTCCTGGATTCATATCAAGAAGCTGAGAATCTCCTCCGCCACCCCAGCCTGAATAATATTTATCTATTCTAACTTGAGGACCGTTTTGAGTTTGAGTATTGCTAATAAAAGAATCCTGACCAACAGGAGTTCTATATTCTAAATAATAAAAACGTTCACCATTTCTAAATTCATCAAATATACGAGGAATCTTTAAAGAGGTTCTATCGCTTAAGTTTTCAAAAGCATTTAAAGTATAAATTCCATCCGAGCTTACTTCAACAATCTCATTGCTTCCAAGCCAAGTTATAGTTTCTTTATATAAAGAGTTAATATGGCCTGTCTCGAAGCTATAAATATTTGAACCCATTATATCAAAATGATCTCCATATTCATAGCTTATACATTTATCAAAATCATCTATATATTTATCTCCACATCTTAAATTATTAGCATGTAACACTCCAAAATTATGGCCTAGTTCATGTCCGATTACACTATAATAATTAGAAGACTGAAAAATTACTGGTTTAACCCAAGTCTCAGATATATTCAATTCTCCTTCATTAGTGGAATGAGACCAGATACCTATACCTGCACAACCCCAACAATTTCTTTCATCAATTGAAATAATTCTAGAATACTTACTGAAATTTATATCTAAATCTATCTCAGGAGTAATGGAAACATATCCACTACCTTCAACATCATATTGCCCATAAACATCCCATTCCAAACTAGCCCTCCCATAACTTACTTCATTATAATAATCATTTATTTTTTGCATATGACTTTCTATAAAAGGTAGATCATAATCTTCATCTCCAGGAGCTTTTGTAATAATTATAGCTATCTTCTGGACACCATAATTTTCAGCCCTTATAGGGGGAGAACTTTCAACAACTTCAAAACCGCTTGCTTCAGCACTTGAAGTAGCAAGATAATCTCCAAGCTCTACTCCACTAACTTTAACTCTAGATCCTGAAAAAGCACCGGGAGCAGAACCATCAGCGAATTTCAAATTATACCTCTCATCTTTAGTATCTAAGAAGTAATTGAAATTATCCATGCCTTCATGATTCACATTTACAGGATCATGAAAATGAGGATTCTCCATAATCAATAATGTACCTTCTTGACTTGTTTCCTTTTCTAAATTTTCTTTAACATCTTCAAATTTTTCATTCTGTTCTTCCTCTGGAATTGCTTGGGATAGAAATAAGCCAGGATTTTCTTCAGCTAAGTCAATCATAGCCTCTTTTCTTTCCAAAGATTCAGCAACTAATCTATTTCTCTTCTCAACTGCTTTTCCAACACCAAAAATAGAAGCAACTCTACTAGTCAAAGATATCTCTTCAGAAGATATTTTATATAAATCTCTATTTAAGTCAATAAAATTAGAATGATTTATATTATTTTTTAAATCATTATCAAAAGAATTAAAATCATTTTGATAAACTGCACTAACAAAAAAACTCAAACTAACAAAAGCAAATAAAGCAATAAGAGAAAATAAAATATAATAACTACTCTTCATGAAACTTTAAGCGGAAGATCCACCGCTTCCCCCACCATTAGAACCACCTGAACTTGTTCCTCCGTCGCTTCCTCCAGCATACTCTAACAAGCATTGATTGTAACTATCCTCATCTCCAAATGGAGGAATATTAACAATTCTACATATTATCTTTACAAGTATATTCGTATTCTGTGAAACACCAACATAAGTATTTACACATTGTCCTGTCCTACACTCATTACTTGAACATTCATAGTTATTCTGACACTCAGCATCATCACCCTTCTGCTCATACAAATCACCATCATACTTACAGTAAGCATCAAAGCTCTCAACGATACTTATTTCAATATATCCTTCCGCATCATTATCTCCTTCTTCTTCAGAAGTAAATATTTCCTTAACTGTAAATATTATTTCGCCAGCATCGACTATAGCTGATTCATATATCTCTCCCTTAAACACAGCACCATCAATATCTAAATCCAAATAACCTGAACTTGTATCAAATATAGTCAAATTAAGGTATTCCTTATCTCCTTCAGTATAATACCCTTCATAAATTCTCTCAGAACCTGAATCTTGAGAATTAGCTAATCTTGTTCCATAAGGAATACAAACGCTTTCAGTCTTGCTTCCAGCAAAATCATATCCCATCCATCTAGGAACCATACATCCCGAACATACTCCAGGAGAACAATAAAGTTGTTTCTCATTAACAACTTCTTTACCATTTACATAACGATAACACTTTTCAACCTGTCTTCCATATTCAGGACACACAACCGGTTCTATCTTGCAATAAGCTCCAAAGGTAAATCCACCATCATTAGAAACATCTGATGAACACAATTGCAAATCATCTCCAACAATTGAATTAAACACACTATCTAACTCAAAATTCTCACTAATATCTTTATACTGATTATTTTGTATATCTCTTACCAATGAATTCAAGTTCTTGTCATTAATCTCATTAATATCGGAGTTACTTACTGCCTTAGCCCAAATAGCCACATCAACAACAACCATTACATTATCATTAAACCAAATTATAGAATTATAATCATTAGATCCTGTTAAGCCATTATAAGCACAAATATAAGCAGATTCACCATTAAACTCTCTTTCTACACATAAACCAGATTCAATAATCTCATCAAATATTTTCTTAACATCAAAAGAAACATCATCAAACACTTTCACAGTCTTGCCAAAGTAATAAGATTTACCATCATGGTTATTTCTCCAGTTAGCATAATTAGCATCATAAGAATATTCCTTATATCCGCTTCCACCTTTAACCCACTCAGAACCAGTATAACTTCCATTTCCATCCAATTCAAATGCCAAACCACTCTTGATGAAGTCAGAAGGATTCTTTATATCTGCTATATATTCCTTACAAACTTGCTCTAAGGATAAAACTACGACTGCACTTATACTATTAAGTGCAGTATTTTCATCAACACTGACAAGATAAACATTAACTCCTCCAATGACTTTGGAAGTTCCTTCAGTTATTTCTGCACCAACACCTTCTTGACCATCAATAATCTCAATAGTTGCAGAAACATCTGTAGCAGCAAGTAACTTAACCTTCATTAAATCATTACCAAGATTAAAATTAGCAATATTATTTACATTAGTCAAACTAATTTCTTGATTAGCCCCATAAACGCAAGCCCCATCATAACATCCATTCGGACAAGTTGTTCTTCTTTCACTCGCAAGAGAGTTATCACAATAAACTTCAACTAAATCAGGACCTGCCATCACAACAGAACCTGCAGGAGAAGAATCAACACATGTATCTGTAGCAATACCTTTGTTCCCATTAGCATCTGTTCCATTAGTATATCCTTTAACATTATAATTCAATCCACCATCGCTATCAGTACAAGTCGGCGCTGTATAAATACTACAAGAAGAATAATCTTTCATAGAATTAAACTTAACTTGTCTAGATCTCTCTGGGATAATTTGTGTTCCTCTATAATTATACTGATAACTTGCTCCTAGCAGAGTTATATTTCCAGCACCTTCAGTGATAGCTTTAGCAGTTGTTGAAGCCCCAGTTGACATATCCTTCAAAGTTATTTCATCATCACTCGGAATAGTAGTAGAAGAACTATTTGTAAGTTGTGTAATTTCATAAATGCCTTGTCTTCCATTGTCAGCAACTAGGATTACATATTGGCTCTTATTCACCCAATCATTGCTATTCAAATGAAGCAAATCTCCATCGCTATCAGCCCATTTTCCAGTAGCAGAATTATAAACAAATCTACTATTAATCAAAGCCTTCGTGGTGACATTCAAATCAGTACAAGAAGCAACAACAGGAGCATCTAAACATCTTCCACTTGCACATCCATACTCACAAGAATAATATTCAGTAGATGGAGTTCCATCGCTTGGTCTGCAATAAGACTCAAATAATATATTTGCATGTCCAGCTGAAGGGCTACCACAATAATCACTCTGACTTATTCCAGCGTAATAGGTTGCTGTACCAAAAACACCAAAGTTCAAACCAGTAAGATGTGTCGAGTCTGCATCACTATCTGTGCAGGTTGGACAAGTTCTTGAACTTCCTTCAGGACTTCCACCAGTGCATCCAGCCGGAGAACCAGTCACAGTTCTAGTTTGTTGACTTCCATATGAACATGTTGCTGGAGTCCAATCACCATATGTAAATGAGGTACATGCATTTGGATTTCCTCCTCCGCCTTGACCATATGTTCCATAACTAACTGTCTGTCCAACACCTGCAGGAATATTAAGAGTTACTGCATCTCCATTACTCAAAATAATAGTTAAAGCACCACCCATAAATATATTGTATCCTGGTTGAATATAGAATCTATAATTTTGTACGCCGGAACTCACTGTCAAAACTGGCTCTACCATAACGTTATTTATTTTATTTCCAGAAGAATCAAATATTACTAATGGATAAACACTCGCAAGGTTTCCATAAGTTCTCCAATACTCATCATTGGTATAACCTGTATGAGAAAAACTCATACGCTGTATAGTGACGCCAGAAGCACTATTAAATTGTAAAGAAAAAGTAAAATCATTTCCATCTCCAGGAGAAAAAGAATACGGGGCAGTGGTATCATTTAATTGTCCAAGGTAACCAGCATTAACAAAAATACTATTTTCAGCAGGAGGACTTAATCTAACGTTATTTTTACTTTCAAACCAAGTATTAGGATTATACCATACAGCAGACACAACTGAAACTAAAAGTAAAACAGCGACGAAGCTAAAAAATAAATAACTCAATGCCCTCTTTTGCATCATCTAACTATAAAACGCTCATATATAAATGTTTTTTTTTGATTTTCTGAAAATCCAGTTTAAGAAAAAGCCATTTATCATAAATTAACTACTTTTTTCCAAGTAAAATGTTAGATTTAGAAAGCGACACACAAATGCATTAAGAATCAAAAAAACGATGTGCACCATGGCTTAAAAGCCATGGTTTGATAGCACTCGTTTTTTGGATGCTCAAGATTCACCACACACTAAAGTGTGTGGTTTTCTGTCAATAATCTTGACATAATAAATCAAAGAACTTACTCGATAAAGTATGAAATAAAAGAAAAATAATCAAACTTTATTATCTTATACAACAACATTAATAGTGCATTAGAGATAATGATCTTACTCTATTTTTTATAGAGGATTTATTTCCTGACAAGACTGAAAAGTTATTAATGAGAATAAAATCTATTCATTAACTAAATAAATCTTCTTAACATCTATGTCAAGATTAATCTTCTTAATATCATCCAAAAATACCTTTTCATGTTCTGGATTTATATTTATAATTCCGGGAGCTATTAAAGAACCACCATATTTTCTAAGCAAACCATATTTGCCTCCTCTTCCACTCAATAAATAATTAAATCTTATTTTATCTTTCTTTGAAAACTTTTTAAGTGAATACTGTATTTGGACTAATGGCCTTAATCCTAATTTCTCCGGAAATTTTTTCCCATCTATTAGACTGATTCCATAAAACAAAATTCCTTCTCTAGCAAAATTTGATTCTTCAAATAAAGAATGAAAATCCAAAGAAGTAATATGAATATCCTTCTCAGTAAATTTCTTTAATTGATTTTTTATCAACTGCGACTCATTAAGCTGTTCCTTTACAGATATTTTATTGAAAATAACAGCTATATCGATATCTCTAAATTCTTTTCCTTCAACCACTGAAGAGCCAAATTGAACAACATCAATTACATTCTTAGAATAGTTTAATTTCACATTTTTTAGCCATGTATTCTGCATCTTCTTTAATAACCTCCGCCAATTCTTTGCTCATTAACTGAAAATAGCTTTCTTGATAAAAAGGAAAATCCTTATCTAGCAAATTATAGACATCGGAAAAACTTTGCTGAGTTATTCTAAATCTCTCGCTATGGGATGATGGTGTTTTACTTGTCTTTTTAAGAATATACAAATCTGTAAAAGAAACAAGGGCTTTAAAAAATAAAACAACGCAAGAATTATATCTCTCTTTCTTTAACTCATCTAATCCAGAGGAATAATACTCTCTAGCTGTTTTTATCAAAATTTCTTCTTTCATACTTGGTAAGAATATCAAATCAACTTTATAAATGTTTTCATACCTAGTAAGAAAAAGATACAAAATCTATTACTTTTTCTTACCTGATAAGAATAAGAAATTAAATTTATTTTTTGCAAAGCAAACCACAACAATTCCTAAATACTCATTAATTCTATAAATTTTATGGATAAGAAAATACCTCTAGCACATAAAATGCGTCCTCAAAGTCTAGAAGAATTTTTAGGTCAAATTCATCTAGTAGGAGAAAATAAACCACTTAGAGCTATAATAGAATCTAAAGACCTTCCTTCATCAATAATTCTCTGGGGTCCTCCAGGATGTGGTAAGACCACTATCGCAAAAATAATAGCAAAATCAACTAATTCAGAATTTGTTGAGTTATCAGCAGTATCAGCTTCAAAAGATGACATCAAAGCAGCAATGAATAGAACAAGGCTAATGAATAAAAGGGTGATTCTTTTCCTAGATGAAATACATCGTTTTAACAAAGCTCAACAAGACTTCCTACTTCCATTTGTAGAAAACGGAACAATAACTCTAATAGGGGCAACAACAGAAAACCCTTCGTTTGAAGTTATCTCTCCTCTTCTTTCACGCTCAAGGGTTTTTGTACTAAATCAATTATCAGAAGAAGAACTAAAATCTATAATCTACAACACATCAAAAAAGAGTTCTATCAATATAAATCAAGAAGAAATATCTCTGATCGCTCAATTAGCAAACGGAGATGCTCGTTCAGCTTTAAACATATTGGAATTATCTTCATACCTCTCCCCAAACAATATTTCAAAAGAATCAATTCTAACAGCAATTAATAAACCTACATTAAGATATGATAAATCAGGTGAAGAACATTACAATATAATTTCCGCATTACATAAATCGATGCGCGACTCAGATCCTGATGCATCAGTATACTGGACAATGAGGATGATAGAAGCAGGAGAAGATCCTAAATACATAATAAGAAGAATGATTAGATTCGCATCAGAAGATATAGGAAATGCAGATCCTCAAGCACTTATTCTCGCAATAGCAGCGAAAGAAACAGTTCAATTTCTAGGCTATCCAGAATGCAATACAGCATTAGTCCAAACAGCAATATACCTATCAAAAGCTCCAAAAAATAATTCAGTTTATCAAGCAGTAAATTTAGCTAAAGCAGAAATAGAAAATTCAGGAAACTTACCAGTTCCCTTGCATCTAAGAAATGCTCCAACACAATTGATGAAAGAACTAGAATACGGCAAAGGATACAAATATGCCCATGATTACCAAGATGCAAAAGTAGATCAGCAGCATCTACCAGATAGAATCAAAGATAAAAAGTTTTATTATCAAAAAGATAAATAAAAATAAAGTTTCTTTTTAGGAGAAAGCTTTTTTAACATCCTTATTGAAAAGAAGGTAATATCCAATCAAGCCATATATAATCAAAGCTATAATGCTTGAGAAATTTCCGCCAATTAAGCTCATCAAATCTCCAAGAAATGCAAGTGCCAAAAATATAACTGTAGTTATTCTAGCCCAATTATGACCTTTCCATAATCCTCTTGCTATAAAGAAATCTAATACAGCGAATAGGATAAGAACTATACCTATAAAGACAGCTCCAGCTTTGACAATACCTGCCTCTGCAAGATCAGGAAGCAGAGTCTCAGCAAAGCTTCCTCCAACAATGAAAGCAATGCCGGCAAGTAAAAGCAAAGCACAACCTAGGTAAGTAAGAATAGAAATGACTTTAACTCCTGTAGGAATACCCTTCTCAACTTTTTTAACCATAAACAATACCTCCTTTCATGAAAATAATTTATTTAGTACTCAATTTAACAGCGGCTCTTATATTCTTGTTAAGCTTTTCCATACTTTCCTCTAGCTGTTGTTTATTCTTAGTTCCAGTACATACAAGCTTACCATTTGAGAAAAGAAGGAAAGTTGCAGTTGGTTCATCCAATTTGTAAACCAATCCCGGGAATTGCTCAGGTTCATATTCTGTATTCTCAAGTTGCAATGCTAAAACATTAAGATTGAGCTTCAAATCAATACTTCCAGAAGCTACAATATTCTGCACCGTAATTTTAGGAACCTGAGTAACCTTAACTCCAATCTTAGCAATTTGCTTAATTACTGCCTTTATAACTTCCTTAACTTGTGCAACGCTTTTAGTTCCAGTACATACCAAATTTCCAGAAGAAAATACTAATACTGCAGACTTAGGCTTATCTATTCTTAATACAAGTCCTGGGAATTGCTCAGGATTATATTCAGTATTGCTCTGACTTCTAGCCAATTTAGTCAAAGAGACTTCTTTACCTAGGGAAGTGGTAGCGACAATATTTTGAACTTTCAAATCAGACTTAGCCATCTTCATTTATAAAGGGTTTTCATTTATAAAGCTTTGCGTTTATAAACGAATTCTGAATTAGAAAGATTACCAATCAATTCAAACTTGTTAGAATTATTCAGCAAAATCTTTTCTGCATTTAAAAAACTCGGAATTCTTGAAGATGCTTTTTTGTTAATAGATTTATAGATAGTAAAATCATAATTCAAAGGATTACAACCCTCGCCCAACATATAATCAAAATTATAATTATAATAAATTGCGTAAAAAGGTAAATTAATATCATTAAGCTGGGTGGAATGAGCAATTATGCATATTCTTGAAGAATCAATTACAGATGAATTAATAATATTTAAAATTTTAGGTATATCAATTCTATCTTTTCCTTTTTCAGAAGAAGAAAAATAAACTCCAGATAAATCTTTTTTTAATATTGCAAAGCTATCGGATCCTATTTTAAAGAATTTTTGATGCATATCGATTTCATAGGAAATAGCTGAGAATTGGAGAAGAGAAATTAAGATGATGATTATGATCAGAAGTCTTCTAAGGAAATTATTTTTAATTGAAAAAAATCCTTTAGATATAATAAGTGCAAAAACGTAAAAATAGGGTAATGAATACCTAGATTCAAACCACACCCCCAACAAATAAAAGATTAATATTGGTAAGCTCATAAATAAAATCATCTTGCACCTAACCTGATTTTTTAAGCATAAAATGCAAGCGACCAATAGAATGACAAAAATAAATAATGATAATTCAGATATAAGTAAATTAAAATAAAGAAGATTATTTTCTAAACTAAAATTATATAATCTATTTAATGCTTCAAGAAGGTTCCAAAAATTATAATTTATAATAAATATAAAAGTTAAGATAGACAAGACTATAAATTTTTTATTAGGCTTGTTATTATTATTCTTAAAGTATTTTACTAGATAATATAATAATATTGGTAAAATAAATATTAAAAATGACCTTTTGAATATTATCCCTATAATGAAAAATAAAAGAAAAAGTAAAGAGTATTTCTTATCTGAAAAATAAACAGATTTTAACAATAAATATATATCCAGAACTAATATTGAGGCTAGTGGTAAATCTAATAAATAATTTCTAGATAGACCTAAAGTTAAAGGGAATACTGATATTAGAAAAGCTGCAAATAAACCTACATCCTTATCAAACAGGTAGAAACCTATACCGTAAACCCCTAAAATTAAAAGTATTAAGAAGATAATATTAACATAAAGAATATCGGGATATTCTAAATTAAATAGTGATGATATAAAATAAAATAAATTTGGATGATTATAATAGTTAAAGGCATATCCGAATATTGGATAGTGACTTGCCAACTCAGAAGAAGGTATATGCGAATCTGAAAAAAGTCTCTGATAATATAATGCATTTGAAAGATGCCAAGCCTCATCAAAAGCAGGATTTATGTCATGGGTATTTATCCAATAAGAAAGTTGTAAAAATTGAAGTAGGATAATTAAAAAAAGAAATATTTTTACATAATGTTTTAAAAAGAATTCTCTAAACTCCATCTCATTTACCCTTAACAATCTTCTCAATATCCTTCAAACTAGCGATATCTTCTATCCCTCGATCAGGTCTATAATGAGTTATTCTAGGGAATCTCAAAGCATATCCTGAAGTATATTCAGGAGATTTCTGCATATTCTGATATGTGACCGACACTACAATCTTAGGTTTAACATAAACTACATTTCCTTCTTCTCTCAATTTAACACTCTTCAAAAGTTTAGTCATTTCTTCATAGCTTGTTCCTTCGCTTTCTTTTTCTTTTAATCCGCTACTTACTTTTCCAATCTCAAGAAATTCTCCTCCGCTCTTACAAGCAACGATATAACTTGTTAACCAACCAGCCCTTTTACCATTTCCATACTCAGCAGCAACTATAACTAAATCTAAATCATTCACTTCTGGTTTCAACTTAGCCATATAACCTACTTTCCTTCCAGACTGATAAACTGCATCCAATCTTTTAATCATTATACCTTCCTCTCCATCTTCCAGAGATTTTTCATAAAACTTTTCAGCGTCTTTATCTTTATCAGTAATTATGAGCTCTGAAGTATTTACAATATTCTCTTTCTTCCTAACAATTTTTTCTATAAGTTCTCTTCTTTCTTTAAAAGAAAGATGTACTATACTTTTACCCTCATAATAAAGAATATCGAAAACATTCAAAACAACAGGTAACTCTTTTACAAGCTTTTCAATATCATACTTTCTTTTAATTCTCTGACTCACCGCTTCAAAAGGCTTATATTTACCAGTTTTAGGATCATACCCTACAGCTTCAGAATCAATAATAAAACTCTCTCCTTTAATGTATTTTTCAACAGCTTCAACAACATCTGGGAATTGCTTAGTTACCTCTTCTAGTCTTCTTGTAAACAAATAGATTCTTCCATTGACTTTGTGTATCATCAATCTAAAACCATCATACTTATATTCAAAAGCGCAAGGCCTCCCACATGTTTCAAAAGCTTCTTCTATGCTTTCACATTTAACTGCAAGCATGGGATTTATAGGTCTTCCTGGAAACATTTTAATCTCTCCTAAAGCTTTCTCTCCCTTAACTGCTGCTTCAAAAACCACTAGAAAGTCATTAGCAAAGTCATAAGTTTCTTGAATCTTCTTTTTACTATCTTCGCCATAAGAGAAAGCCTTAGCCAGAGCATCAACCAATATCGCTCCAGCCACCCCTATCCTTAGATCAGATAAAATGGTTCTCATAATATATTTAGCTTCTAAACCGGATGCATGAGAAAGCAACTCTGCAATCAAAAGCATTTTTTTATCAACGGCACCCTTCCCTTCAATTTCAAATATTTTATGTAAATTATCAAAAACCTTTCCAGTTTCAAGTTTGCTATTGAACAAACCTTCCTGCCTTCTTTTATTTGCAAATTCTTCAGCAAGTAAACCTACATCTCCTACTTTATTCAGCTTTGACAAAACATCTTTATTACTTATACAATAAGCTTTCTCAAGGGCCTTAATTGCAAGTTGTTTAGAAACTCCAAATTCTCTCTGATCATATTCTGGAATAACTCTTCCTCTTAGAAGATATATCCATTCATTTTTACCATCTACATTCAATTTCTTTAAAAAATCTGCAATTATATCTGCTTTCTCCAATTTCCCACTAACATTTGACAATTTCTCATACAATTCGGCAAATTCAATATATTTCATAATAAATAATATGAAAAGGCGTATTTAATTCTTCTCCAATTAAACACATAACTTTAAATAAAAACTTAAAATCAAAATCTAAGATAAAAAATGCCAAAAGAAAGTATAAGAATAATCTACCATAAAGGACCTCCAAAATATCTGCACGCATTGATGTTACCAGAAAGCGAAAAACCATTTCGTTCAACATATCTTGGAAGAAGAGTAATAGAACTATTAGACGAAAAAGGAAGCAGGTATAAGGAATTTCCATTTGATGATTCTCCCGCTCATATGGTACAAAGCTATAATATTATATTAGAGGAAGCGCATCAATTAAATAAGGAAAGGGAAGGAAAAATCATAGATGAAACAGGTTCTACAAGAAAAGACATTACTTCAAAGCTTTGAAAAGTAATCTTTAATAATCTTCAAAGCAGTTAATAAACATGGATAAAAAGAGAGGACTATTACTAATATCTCTACTAGTTTTGATGGCTATTTCCACATATCTTCCTCATTTTTCATACAAGCTACCATACCATTTAGACGAATGGGACCACATAGCTAAATCAATAAGAATTCAAGAACAAGGAATCTCTTATTTTACAAATAATACTCCTATTGAAATTGGATTTGACTTGATTTTATTAATAATATCTAAAATAATTTCAATCTTCGGATTAGACATGGTAAATATATATCAATTTCTACCAGCAATTAACATTATAATTATTTCACTAATACTATTTTTTCAATTAAAAAAGGAATATAACTACTGGCTAGCTATTTCTTCATTTTTATTTATAATTTTACTTCCGAGCAATGTCAATATATTAGGTATTTGGTTCTATATTCCAATAATGGCTGGAATTCCATTAATATATCTAATTCTCTTCAACATAGATTCCGCAGTAAAAGAGGATAATCCTAAAAAATTATATCCGATTATAGTTTATCTATTTTTATTAGCATTCATACATCAATCAAGCTTCATACTAATATTACTTATAATCTGCATTTATCTAGTAATTAACAAAGAATTCCTAATGGAAAATAAAAAGTATTTCTATTCATTTTCACTATTAATTATTCCGGCTTTAATCACAATTATTCACCTTACAGATAGCTTTCAAGATATATCTAATTTCTTTTCTTCATTTATTTGGGGGCCTATCTCTCCTCAGATAAATTATAATATTATATACCTTTATGGAACAATAGGTTTCATTTTATCTCTTATAGGATTCTACAAATCTTTTAAAAATAAGAAATTATTAGCATTCAGAATATACTATTCTATCTGTTTGATATCTATACTCATATTCCCTCTGATAGAAAAGAGTATTTTCTCAGCATATCAGAGATATATCTACCATTTTATGTTTGCAGCAATACCTCTAAGCGCAATAGGATTATACCATTCATTCAAATGGTTAAAAAACAAAACAAATAATATGAATAAACTATTAAAATATACTATAACCACTCTATTTATATTATTTATAGCTATATCTTCCATTTACCAATACTCAGACTTTAAATCAAAAACAATATTATATGAAGTTATAGATAGTGATGAGATCGATACTTTAAATTATCTTTCAGATTATCCTTATGGGGTCGTTCTTGCACCAATAGATATGGGTATAGCTGTAAAACCAATTACTAAAAAACATGAGCCAGCTTTAACTTTCTTTGATTGGAAAAAAACAGAAAACTTAACCTATTTTTACAATACAAACTGCGATGAAAAAGAAGAATACCTCTATAATGAAAATCTCTTGCCAGATATATCAGAACATCATTTTAATTCCAAGTATAATAGGGACAATATCGATTATATTATCTCTGAAAATCAAATTGATTGCAATTTCACACAACTACTTGAAAAAACTGAAAGTTACTATATATATAAGACTAAACTTGATAAAAATATATTATTAAAAATAAATAAATTTGAAGAAAAAGATAATATTATAATCATACCTTCATCAAAATTATCCGATAATTTTACACTATATGCTTGGGTAAAACCAAACTTGCCAACAAGTGGAATAATAAAATCGATATATGGAGACGGTTACAATAATGGTTGGATGATTTACACAGATAAAGAATATATAAGGTTGAATTGGGGAGATGGTGAGAATAAGTACTATCTACTTAGCAAAGAAAAAGTTAAAGATAATTCTTTCATATTTGTGGCACTGACTTATAATGGTGACTTTAACCTTTATATCGATGGAAAAATACAGCAAACACAGCCTGCAAAATTTGAATATGAAAAGATAAACTTAGGTTTAGCAAAAGCAAGAGTGGGAAGAATATTTGACAAACCTGCTCCACATGAGATAATAAACTTAAATATGATAAATCGACCTTTAAATGAAGAGGAGATAAAAAAGATTTATGAAAAGGGGAAAATTAATCAGTAATTAATTTTCTTAAAGTTCATTAATTCTCTTAAAGGTAAATAATACTGTTTTTTGAAAAATCCCATATAATAAAGTAAGAGGATATAGATCATAGAATAAATTATTAAGTAAACTAATAGCATTTTAGTTGAATACACTCCGACTATCTTAGTCATAAGGTAAACACCAAACATGCTAATTAAAGAAGAAATAATTATATTATAAGCATCTTTATCAATAATTGTGAATCTCTCCAGTTTTTTAACTGAATAAATTATAGATAAACTTAAAATAAAAAGTGAAACTAGCTTGGATAAAGCCGCTCCATACGCACCATTGCCAAATTGTTCAATACTATATGGAATCAATAAAAAGTTTAATAAAATATTAATAAATAATACTCCCAGGGTTAGATATAAGAGTATCTTCTGTTTTTTCCTCAAAATCAAAACATTATGTGCTGGCAAAGATAGACCATATAAAGAATAAGCGATAGTTAAAATAATGAATGAACTAGCAGCACTAACATAGGGTTCTCCAAATAAGCTTATAAGAATCTGCTCACTAAATAAGATAGAGAATATTAAAAATGGAGCCGTAGCAAAAAGTATTCCTCTAAAAACAAATACATATTCTTCTATTATGTTCTTACCTTTTGAGTTCTTTTTAGATATTAATGGGAGAAAAATTGTCAATAAAGCTGTTGAAAAAATTAGCACAATTTGAGAAGTAGGTAGTCCTGCATTATAAATAGCTACATCAGTTGCACTCGATAGATAGCCTAAAATTATTGTATCGATTAAGGAAAGATAAGAGGCTACTAAAGCGATAGGCATTAAGGGTAGTGAATAATAAAAGAGAGATTTATCAAAATACGTAAAGTTAAAAGAAAAATCTTTCTTTGAATAATAAACGAGAAGCATTAAAGATAAAATATTCGGAAGCAATACTGAAATTATTAAAGCAGTACTTTGATAACCTAAACTGAATAAAAAGTATAGACATACTAATTCTAGTATACTCTGAATTATACTGGTGACCAAGACCAAGGAAACAATACGATTATGTGACTTCAAAACACTTGATAATAGACTTATCAATGATAGAAAGGGTATCGCGAAAGCGAAATATCTTAGAAAACCAGCCAAGCCAGGCTTATCGAAAAGATACTCTATATTTTGAGAGAAAAAGAAGAAAAAGAAGAAAAAGACTATGGAAAGTACTAAAACAACAGATATTGATGAAGTAATAGCTATATCTTTCTTTTTTATTTGCTTTTTACCATCGTAGTGTCCAAGGTAGCGCATTAGACCCGTACCTAAACCAAGCAAAATCAAAGGTATAACAAACTGCACCATGAATAAAGCAAGATTATAAATGCCATAAATTTCCAAACCTTCTCTAGCAATAATGACTCTAGAAAAATAACCTAAAATTCTTGAAAACATAATACCTAGAAAAACAATCAGAGCAGACTTATATATCAAATTAGCACTCTTCATAATTTTAACTACTGAAACAGCCTAATAAACATTATCTAGGTGAGAAAGGCTACACCGGAGAAATTAAATATCTCTCGGTTTAAGTTTTAAGATGCTAAAGCTATTTGAAAAATTATTTTCTGTTTTAAGCTTGATAATTTTATCTGGAGCAGTAATCTCCCTAATACCTATAGACAATAATTTGAACTATAATCTTCCTATAAAAATGATTTATATTCTAATTTATTTATTTTCATTCACTCTACTCATATTTAAAAAAGACCTTATAAAAAGAGCAATTAAAATAACTTTAGACAATAAATTGCTGATATTCTTATCAATTCTAATAGCAATTTCTTTCACTTGGTCTCATAATCCAATTATAACAATTCAAAGAATCTTTGCTTTCTTTGGAACATTAATATTTTGCATATACTTTAGCCTCAGATATGATAAAAAAGAACAGATAAGTCTTTTAACATATGCTCTTTCAGCAATATTACTAGTCAGTATATTAATTGCTTTAATTTTACCATCATATGGCATTAGTGAAGAGAATAATGGTGCCTGGCAGGGAGCTTTCAACCAAAAAAACATATTAGGTAAGATAATGACTCTGGCAACTATAACTTTTCTGTTCTATCTATCTGAAAGGAAAAAATTAATGGCCAAGATATTAGTAATTATTTTAATGCTTTTTAGTATATCTCTTACCTACCTTTCACAGTCAAAAACAGCCATATTAACTACATGGATCATAGTATTTATAATGATATTTACAAGAATACTTCAAAAAAGCAATAAAATAACGAGTGCTTTCTTTATCATATTGATAGGTATAATGATTATATTGTCTGGAATCACTATTATAAATTATGGGAAAGATATCTTAAATGAAATAGGAAAAGAGACTACTCTTACGGGCAGAACTGAATTATGGAGCTATTCTCTTGATAACATCATGAAACATCCTATAATCGGGTATGGATATGCAAGTTTTTGGATAAAGGATAAGAACAGCCCCTCAGAAAAAGCCGAATATATACTTGGATGGGATCCACCACATGCACATAATGGATTTATAGATCTAACACTCGAATTAGGTATAATTGGACTAATAATAATCACAATTCAATTGATTGTTATCGGTGTTAAATCGTCAAAATTAGTCTTAAAAAGTAAAGAGTTTGTTAACCTCTGGCCTTTGACTTTAACTGCTTTTCTTTTACTTTATAACTTAACGGAAAGTTCACTTATAAGGTCCAACAGTATATTTTTAGTAATATACATATCTTTATTATATAACTTGAATGAATATAAATCGCAATGAAAATCCTTGCTTGGCCTGCTTTAAAAAATAAAAAAGACAACCCATATAATTGGTTGCTTTATTCAAATATAAAGAAACTAAAAAATATAGAAATTGAAGAATTTAATATATCTCGTGCGCTACTAAGAAGATATAATCTAATACATATGCACTGGCCCGAGTATTTTCTAAATAGAAAAAATAATTTAGAAGTCTCTTTCAAACTGATAGCTTTTTGTACATTAATCTCTCTCCTAAAGTTAAAAGGAACTAAAATAATCTGGACAGCACATAATTCTAGTTCACATGAAAAGAACCATCTTCTTTTAGAAAGTCTTTTCTGGAAATATTTGATAAAAAATTTAGACGGGTATATCACTCTGACACAATCAGGTAAAGAAGAATTGATAGAAAGATACCCTTTAATAAAAAGGATAAAGCAATTCACCATCCCTCATGGAGATTATAGGGATGAATATAAAGACACTATCTCTAAAGAAAAGGCTAGACTTCTTTTAAAAATAAAAAATGATGAATTAATGATCTTGAATTTTGGTAAAGTAAGAGGCTATAAGGGCATACTCTCGCTTATAAGAGAATTTAGAAAAATAAATATAAAAAATGCTCTATTATATATAGTTGGTAACTGTCAAGATCTAAGATTAGCTAATGAAATTCAAAATAATGCTGATTATAATATAAGATTTGTAAATAATTTTATAACTTCAGATAAAGTTCAAATCTACTTTAAATCTGCAGATTTGATAATTTTACCATACATAGAAATATCTAATTCAGGGGCATTATTTCTAGCATTATCATTCAATAAACCTGTTTTAGTTCCTGAAACACCGACATTTAAAGAAATACAGAAGCAAGTAGGTGAAAAATGGATAAAAACATATAAAGGTCAAATTAATTCTAAAATAATAAAAGATAATTTAATATGGATAAATAGAGAAAGAAAAGGTAAGGTAAATTTAGAAAAATTCAATTGGGATAATATATCTAGACAAACTAAACAAGCATATTTGGAGGTTATTTCAAATAATGAATAATGAAGATAAATTTAACACCCCCATTCTTTTCTTAATATATAATCGACCAGAGCTAACAAAAAAGACATTTGCAAAAATAAAGGATATAAAGCCAAGACATTTATTCATAGCTGCGGAAGGTCCTAATAAAGAAAAGAAAGGAGACTTAGAAAAATGCAACGAAACAAGAAAAATACTAGAGAATATAGATTGGCCTTGTAAAGTAGAAAGAAGATTTCTAAATTATAACTATGGCTGTGCATCAGGGGTAAGTTCAGCCATAACTTGGTTCTTTTCCAAAGTAGATAAAGGCATAATCTTAGAAGATGACTGTTTACCAAGTACTTCTTTTTTCTATTTCTGCGAAGCACTGCTAAAAAGATATGGAGAAAATAAAGACATAATGATGATAAGTGGAACAAACTTCTTAGGTGAATGGAAATCTAATAAACAAGATTATCATTTTTCAAGGCAAATACCTATTTGGGGTTGGGCCACATGGAAAAGAGCCTGGAAGCAATATTCTCACAATTTACTAGAACTTAAAAGTAAAAAAAATATAGAAGATGTAAAGAAATGGATAGGTAATGAAAGGTATTATAATTATATTATGAAGAAAACTGAAGACACTTTGAATAACAAAATTGATAGTTGGGGTTATAGGTGGATAATGTCTTGTTACATAAATAGGGGAAAGATAATAATACCTTCAAAGAACTTAGTAAGTAATATTGGATTTTCATCCGATGCTATGCATACTAAAAATCCCTTCTCCTGGATGGCTAACATAAAAACTCATCAAATTGAATTTCCACTCAGAGTCCAGAAAGATGAGGGAATAGATTCTGAATTTTATAATAAAGTTATAAAAAAAGTTAATAACCCTTTCCATCGCATTTTAAATAAAATATTTTACATAATATTAAAATGAAAAATTCTAAAATACTTGGATTTAATATTACTTTTCTGGAAAAAGGTGAAGATGAAGATTTATTGACTGAGAAAAATAAAGGATACTATATTTTTGCAAATTCAAACACATTAGTAGAGGGAAAATATAATGCTCTTCTTAATCAAAGTTTAAAAAATGCCAATTTAGTTCTACCAGATGGATTTCCTCTAGCTTTAATTGCAAGATTCAAGGGCGTAAAAAGAGCTAAAAGACTACCAGGTCCAGATTTCACATTAAAAACGATAAATTATCTGAGAGAGAATAGATTAAGCTGCTGTTTTTACGGTGGAAGCAAAGATGAATCAGAAATAAGGAAAAAAATATTAATATCGAAGTTTCCAAATCTAAGATTTTTATCATTTTCTGAAATAGAAGAAAAAGAGATGATCAAAGCAATAAAGAAATATAAGGTAAATTATCTTTTTGTTAGTTTAGGTTCTCCTAAGCAGGAAATTTGGGCTCATAATAATAAAAATATAAATTGTAAGATATTTTGCGTAGGAATAGCTACTCCGTATATTTTAGGAGAGAGAACAAGAGCTCCAGTCTCTATGCGAAAGTATCACTTGGAATGGGTATATAGGTTAATAACTGAGCCTAAAAACTGCTGGAGAAGATACCTAATCAACGGTCCAAAATTTATTCTTTTATCTTTGAAGGAAATAATTAAAAAATAACTTTGCTGTTTTGACCAATATTAGGGCATCACTTAGACAACCTCTTTTTTTTCCATAATTTATATCTGATTTTATCCAATCATCAAAACTAAATATTTTATGGCCTCCATTAACTGCCCAAATAGAAGTTATACCTGGATATTCCTTAAACCTATTCATATTTTCAGAGCTATACATCTTAACTTCTTCTGCTATTGGTGGTCTAAAACCTACTAGCAACATATTTCCTTTTATCACGTTAAATAATTGAGGTATTTCGTCTAAATGTGAGTCGCTTAGTAATTTACCAATACTTGTAAATCTAGGGTCATTCTCAATTTTGAATGTTGGACCACTAGAATAATTCATATGTTTATATTTATCTTTCATAACATCAGCATTCTCAACCATTGTTCTAAATTTATAAATAAAAAACTTTCTCTTATTGTGGCCTAATCTCTCTTGTTTAAATATAACTGGTCCTTTCGAAGTTATCTTAATAAATAAAGTAATCATCATTATAAATGGAGTTAAAAAAAATAGAAAGAGCATGGATAAAAGCTTATTAAAAAAAATATAAGGCCAACTAAGATTAATAATTTTACTCATCCATAAAATTAACTGAAATAGTTTAAAAAACTAATGTCTTAAAGGTAAATTACGTTTATACTGCTCTTTTATAAAAGCTAGAGATGCTGAGAATAAAAAGCTAATAACGGTAAAAGCAAGTGTCATCAAAAACACTGGTGGTGAGGAAAACTTGCTTTCTAATTGAGGATAGCTAATGACTTTAAATCTTCGGCTATTAGCCAAAGCATTCTCAATTTTTATCTGCCTGTCAAATAGTCCGATTATCTGACCTCTATAACTAGCCTGGACCTGAGTTAAAAGCAATATATCTGAAGCACCTCCAGATTGAACTGAACTTGAAGAAAGCCTTGAAAGAAGGCTCTTAGCAGACTCAAGTTCTTTTTCAAGATCGCTCTTAAGCTTCTTTGTACCATTCAAATCTTCATTATAAACTTGTAATGTTCTATCATAAAAAGGTTGAACATAATCTAAAAAATTAGTCAATATCTCATCATTAACCTCCTTAGAAACTTCAGGACTAGAAGAACTTACTCTAATAGTTAAATAATCTACTGCAAGTTCATCTCTTCCAATACGTTCCTTATAGATCTCAGCACTTAGCTTTTTATCTTTAAACTGTGAGATGGTCAAATTTTTTTCAAGCAAATCATTGTATTTGAGAACTGCAGACTCCAAAACAGCACCGCTTTCAATAATAGATTTAGCTTCAACAGGGCTGAACAAACTGCTAGTTTTTGGATCTACTCCTATAGAAGCTAATTGAACTCTAGATTCAGAAGTATAGGATTTAGGCCAAATCAATATAACAAAGGAGAATATAATCATAAGTATCATAAAAGTTGAAATGATAAAAATAACATTCTTCCTCAAAATATCAATGAGTTCAGCAACATTAATCTCCTCAGAATGCTTACCAACCATGAAAAATAAAAGAAACTCTTTATTTATAATCATTCGTATTCTAAAAATGGATAAACTTAATAAGATTGAACAAGAAAAAACAAGATGGTATCTAAAAATAAGATTGCTCTTTTTGATCCTAGTATAAATACTGGTAATCTTGGAGACAAGATAATAATAGAAAGTGTAAATAAAACATTAAAGGAAATATTCAGAAATACATTAAAAGTCAGATTTTCAACAAGAGCAAGATTGAATGAAATAAAATTAAAGCAACTTAAAAATTCAGACATTCAGATCGTAGGAGGAACAAACCTTCTTTCATCCCATATGCTTCTCTATAAGCAATGGAAAATAGGGTTAAAAGAGTCTAAAAGCCTTTCAAATTGCGTTTTACTAGGTGTTGGTTGGTGGCAATACCAATCAAATCCAGACCTATACACCAAGTTTATTCTAAAAAATGCGCTAAGTAAAAATTATTTGCATGCAGTAAGAGACATATACACCCAAAGAAAACTAGAAAGTATTGGTATAACTAACACTCTTATTACTGGATGCCCAACCATCTGGAGTTTAACAAAAGAAAAATGTAGAAAAATACATACTAAAAAGAGCAAGGTAGTTGTTTTTACTCTAACTGATTATAAAAAAGATGAGCAAAAAGATAAGAAAATTATAGATATACTTTCAAAAAGTTATAATAAGTTATATTTCTGGCCCCAAGGGAGCAAAGACATAAAATACCTAAAAAAGATAAATAGAGATAATAATATAATTGTTCTTAAAAGAACAGTAGCCGCACTTGATAGTATATTGAAAAAAGATATAGACTATGTAGGAACAAGGCTTCATGCAGGAATAAGAGCACTACAAAATAAGAAAAGAACAATAATCATAAGCATTGATAACCGTACTGAAGAAATGGGTAAAGATTTTAATATTCCTTTTTTAAGAAGAAGTGAATTAGAAAACTTGCCCAAGTTAATCCATCATCCTCTAAAAATAAATATAAAATTGCCTTTAAAAAACATAATAAAATGGAAAAGTCAATTTAAAAAATTAAAATGAATATACTAATAGTCCATAATAAATACAAGTTAAGAGGAGGAGAAGAAAGAGTAGTTGAAAATGAAGAAAAATTGCTTTCTTCACATGGAAATACGGTGCATATATACACTAGAGACAATAGAGAATTGGAAACCTATTCAATTATCAAAAAGATTAAGTTATCTCTAGAAATAATATATTCATTTAAAACAATAAAAGACATAAATCATATTTTAAAACATAATAAGATTGATATTATTCATATACATAATCTGTTTCCTATTATAAGTCCTTCAATTTTATACCTAGCAAAAAAGCATAAAATTCCAGTATTATTGACCTTACATAATTTCAGACTGGTAGGAGGAAATCCTTTTTTAATGCGTAAAGGCAAAATAAATGAAGATTCTCTAAGAAATAGAAACCCTTTTCTTGAAGTCAGGTATAAATCATATAATAACTCCTATATAGCTACATTTTTCCTAGCTCTTTCTCTCTGGATAAATAAAAAAGCTTTTCTTAATTACATTGATAAATATATTGCACTTACTGAATTTGCAAAGAAAAAGTTCATCGAAGGAGGATTCCCAGAAAATAAAATTGAAGTAAGGCCTTCTTCACTAGGAGAATTCAAGAATATGAATGTTAAAAGAAAACTAAAAGCAATTTATGTTGGAAGAATTGCTAAGGAAAAAGGAATTAAAACACTAATAAATGCCTGGAAAGGTTTGAATTATCCTTTAGAAATATATGGAGAAGGTAAAACCAAGGTAAAATCTGAAAGAAACATAAAGATTATGGGTTTAAAACCAATAAATGAAATAAAAAAAGCCATGAGTGAGTCTGCATTTGTAATAATCCCTTCTGAATGGTATGAAAATCTTCCAAATGTATTATTAGAATCATATAGTGCAGGTACTCCTGTACTAACAAGCGACAGTGAAAATTTAAAAAATTTAGTAGAAAAACCAAAAGCAGGTTTAACTTTTAAGATGGGTAATTCGCTAGATTTAACAGAAAAAGCAGTATATCTATTCAAAAACAATAAACCTAGAGAAAAACTAGGTAAAAATGCCTTTAAAGAATATCTTAGGGAATATAAGCCTCAAAGAGGGTATGAAAGCTTAATAAAAATTTATAAGAAAGTTATAAATGAGAATAATCACAAAAAATAAACTAATAGATTTCAAAATATTATTATGTTATAAAAAGATATTGTTAGTATATTACAATTAACAATGTTTTATGATATCCTCTGCTATTTTCTTTTATTCCTAGAAAAAATAATAACTAAAGCCAACCTTTCTTCTTAACTCCAGAATTGACTATCTGAAATTCCATTTCCTTCTCAGCCAAACTTCTATGCTTTCTCAAATAAGCTGTTCTCTTCCCACCAGCATTATTTAACTCGATATGACACTTGCTCCAATACTTTAATATATCTCCTCCAACCATTCTTTTCTCCTTACCATTATCATCCTCCCAATTATAAACTTGATTTGTAACAATTATAGGTATGTTTCTTTTTCTTGCTATTTCTGCAAGGGTCTTTATCTGCCTAACTAACTCTGAATTTATTTTACCCATACTCCCATTATTCTTCTCCCTAGCTTCTGCAAAATCAAGTCTATAAAGAATAGTCATTCCATCAACAATAATTAAGCTTACTTCTTTCTTCAAAAATTCATTAATCTTCTCAAAAGCCTCTTGCTGTTCTTGAAAGTTAGTAGGATTTAAAAGAAATATATTTTTCAAAACAACGTCACTTTCTTCAAAAGCTAACTGTTTTACTCTATCAACACTAAATCCTCCTTCAGTATCAACATAAATAACTTTATTCCCTTTCTTTGCCTGAGAAACAGCAGCTAAAAGGCAAAAATTAGTCTTCCCACTCCCAGAACCTCCATAAATAACACTGACTATATCTGATTCATAGCCTCCATGTAACCATTTATTCAAGTCATAACTACCAGCAGATACCTTTACCATAACAAATACACAAAAACCGTACTATATAAAAATACTTATAAACAATTTACAAAAAATAAAAATAAATATTAAAGATTTATTAACGTCTCTTTTTCTTAGACATCATCTCGTCATGTTCTCCACACATCTTACAGCTTTTGCAAGCAAAAGAGTGTATAAGTAACACAGCGCCTGCAATTACTACAATCCATTGCGACCATGGAGTTACCCAAAGGGCAAATACCACTATCAATATTGCAAGAATAGACTCAGTCATTTTACAATTACAACCCATTATCAATACCTCCTTTCATAACAACTTAAAACAAAAATGCCTTAATAAATATAACGTCTTTACTTCTTCAATCCAGCAACTAAACCATCACATTCCTTCTTAGCAGCATTAACAGCATCTCCAACAATCTTTCTTATATTTCCAGAATTCTTAATTTTCATCAAAACAGGTCTACTAGGGTGTTCTCTTCTCCAAGCCGCAAATTCTACTCCCTGTTCATTCAAATAAACTCTTACTATCTCAGCAACAGTCACATTGTCTATCTTAAGCTCAATTTCATTCTTATCTTCTTTAACAATTTCAATATTCATATTTAAATGCATTAAAGTTCATTTATAAATCTTACTTTTAGTCAATTATCTCTATATCACTACTTGAAGCAGTTAAAGAATTATCAACTTTTTCCCTTGCAGGCCTTATAAAATCTCGACCATCTTTTCTAAGATTTATTCCTAAATAGCTCTGTATCTTATTAATGAGAACAAAGTCGTTTCTAGGAAGCCTTCCATTTTCAACAATCTTAACTTCTTCTTCACTAACTCCCAGATCAACAGCAAACTGCTTTCTATTTATCTCCTTTTCTTTTCTCCTCTTTAATATTTCCCAGTGAAAATTATCTATCAATTCATTACTAACATCGCTCTCACTTCTCTTTAAAGGTCGTCTATACTCTTCAAAAGCAAGAATTCCCTTATTATGAACTCTACTTGAATCAAATATTCCTCTTCCAGAAAACTCTCTTCTTTTAACTAAATCTGTCTCATTAACTGCCCTAGTTTCTTTATTTTCAACATTACTTCTTCTAAGAATAGGTAACCCTTCTCTCTTTGCATACTCTTCACTCACTCTTACAATCTTACCATCATCAATCGCCTCTACCATTTCCATACTATTATTAAAAAACAGCCTTTTATATTCATTATTGTTCTCAAACATTCATTAATATAATTCTATTAATCTTTTCAAAACTCATAAAATCAGTTATAACTCTCTCTTCATTTAATATAATTGCCGGAAATTCAGTTATATTATATTGACTTAAAGTCAAATCAACAGAAGACAAATTCATATTTGCAGCTATTGGTATTAAAAGAACTTCTTCTCTATTTTCACTCTTAAGTTGAGCAAGAATTCTTGAATAATATTTTTGTTTAGCCTGTTTTTCCACATCTTCGGTTTTATATTCATAAAGATAAGTCACTATATGAAAATCAGAATTACAATTCTTTTTTATCTTTATAGCTTCAAGCCATAAGGTTAATCTTAACAAGTCATATTTCTTATGTAAAACTATGAGTTGATTACTAAAAGTAGAAGCTCCATCATATCGCTCAAGCTCTAGGGCATCTTCATAAACTTTATCTGCGAAATTGAAGATATTTTCTACATTAGCATCACAGCTTATATTGAAGTCTTTTATAGAATTGACGGTAAGTTGCTCATCAAGAAGAGAAATCTCTGAATCTAAAAGGTTACTATTGACATACTTAGCCCTATGATCTTCTATAAAAAAGCCCATCATAATACCAAATCCGAAGACTATAACTGTAAATATTAATGCTTGCCAGAAAGCATTCCTATTTCCAAATTTCTCTACCATGAATATTTTCCAGTAATCAATTTAGTTAATGCAGTTATCATTATAATTGGGTATATCGAGAGATATATTAACATATAAAAGAGGATATTAAAAATGTTCCCTTTTCCAAGTCTTGGTTGATCCATTACTCCTAAACCTATTATTGTGAATATTGCTCCAGCAATAAATAAGATCCCTCCAAGATAATTCAATAAACTAGGAGTAAAAGTTAAATCTTGTAAATACAATAATGGGGCATTGCCCTGTAAAGAGTAATAAGTAGACAAATACCAAAAAGTTAATCTCTTAAATAATAAATAAATGAACAAACCTAAGCCAAATAAGCCCAAGAACATTGAAAGACAAAAGAATGGAATAATAAATGCTCCAAGCATACCTCTCTTAAGAACAAGAGACTTATATTTCCAAAGTGTCTGAGTACCTCCTATATTCCACCTTATTCTCTGTTTAAACCATTTAGTAAATGACAAAGGAGTAGCAGAATAAACTCTAGTTGAAAGAGACATTCTAGCACCATAACCGTAAGAAAGCATTCGCCATACAATTTCTATATCTTGAGTCATATTCTTAGTATCAAACAAACCAACTTCCAAAAGAATTTTCTTTCTATAAAGTGCGAAAGGGCCAGGAGTAACATAAACGGCTCCAACCAAATCGAGAAGTTTTCTATTCCAAGCAATTATAGCATATTCAATAGACTGGACTCTCTGCATAAAATTTTTAGGAGATTTAGACATAACTGCACAAGTTACTCCTCCAACCCTATCATCCTTCTGTAAAAATCCAATCATTTTCATTAAAGCCTCTCTCTCCGGAGTGGAATCAGCATCAGCAACAGCAATATAATCATATTTGGCAGCTTTCACCCCTATATTTGTAGGTTCAGCAGCACCTCCAGAATTTCTTTTATTAACAATCAATCTAACGTTACTATATCTTTTTATATATTCTTTAATTACCTCTACTGAATTATCTTTAGATTTATCATCTACTATTATAATTTCCATCATATCCTTAGGCCAATCTAATTTCATCAGAGAATCTATAGCTTCTCCTATCTGGTGCCCTTCATTATAACAAGGCATAACTATGCTCACTGGTTCTGGTCTTCCTTTAGGATGATGGAAAAGATTATCTCTATTTGGAAGATATAAAAAAATAAAGAGAACTAACATATACATTCCGACAAACATATAAGTTAAAAAAACGGAATCTACAAAATTTACCATTTATCAATTCTCTGCAAAAGCTTCATCGCCTTTATTTAAATGAAAATACTCATAAAAACTTTCAGATAAAGTCAGTTCAGAAGTATGACCCATCTTCTTCTTATGAACTAAGCCCATATCAACGAATCTCTTTATATGGTCATATCCCTTATTCCCTCTAATTTTTATAAGTACACTTTGCTTCATAGGCTGTTTGTAAGCTATAATTGCAAGCGTTTCCTGTTCAGCTCTTCCAAACTCTGCATTTCCAGTAGCCAATTTGTTAACCATCCAAGCATACTCACCAGAAACATCCATCTTCCATAAATCATTTTTACGAACTATTTCTATCCCTTTATTTTTATATAAATCCTGTAAATCACTTAAAATCTTCTTTAACAGGATAGGATTAACATCAGTCAATGCAATAAGTTCCTGTAAAGTTAAAAACTTACCAGATATAAAAAGAGCAGCCTCAACTTTTCTTCTAGACTCAATTTCCAACTCCTCATCAATCTCATCAATCTCCTCTTTACTCATATCCATATTATAGAATATCCATTTAGCATTTTAAATGCTTTGCATAAGATAGTTACCAATCAAAACCAATCAATAATCCTTCAATAATGGCTGCAATAATGAGTAAGGGTAAAATAACCAGCAAAAAAGCATAAAATGCTTTCTTAACTTGCTCAAATAATCCTCTCTTGCCTTTCTTAGATAAAACATTGAATCCTAGATTCATACCAATTCCTAATGCAATAAATATAGCTGGTAATTCAAAAATTCCGTGAGGTAATATTCTCCAAAAATCACTAAAACCCGACACATTATAGACTTTCTCAAATACAAATCCTAACACCACTCCATTAGTTATTGCATTTATTACGGGTACTATTCCAAATAGTATTCCTAACATCATTCCAAAGAAAGCACTTTGCAAATTGTTTAGAAATATAAAAACCATCAATTCAACAGTTCCCAAACCTTCAGTCTTATCTACAAGATTCTTCAATATTTCATTAATAAAACTCAAACTGTCTGCAAATATAAAACCAAATACTCCACTAACTAAAAATAAGCAAACACTAACATAAATATATTTCCTACTTTCATATATAAAATCCAAAGAACTCTTAAATAAATTAATTTCTTTCTTCATGCTCCTCCTCTCAAAATTCTTTGTAATAGTTGTATTTTCTTAGGATATTTTAACCTCAATACAATTCCATATATCAAACCCACCACTAATCCTCCAAAATGAGCAGTATTACCTATAGGTAAAGGAACAAAAAAGCTTATCACAACCAAAGGAACAATAGCAACTATTGGAGCTAACCACATATCCATTCCTACAGGTACTGCATATTTTCTTCTTTTTGGATTAGAAGAAAACATAAAGAAGATCATAACAAAAGTAAGTATGGAAGCTAATAAACTAACAAAACTACCTATTCCTGCAGGCAGAAAACTTTCAGCAATGAAAGATATTATAATCACTATTATAGGTCCAGCTATTAAATACACTTTAAATCTAGGAACGATAACTGCAAGCAAACCTAAAAGCCCAAATAAAGCTCCAGAAGCCCCTACAGCAGGAACATCTAAAGTTCCTAGTACATTTGCTAATGAAGTAATATGGCTCCCTATAAATGATCCTAACACATAAAATAAACCTCCTACTAATCCTGCCAACAAATAAAGAGTAATAAACTTCTTCCTCCCCATTATCTGTTCGCTAAAATTACCTAAAAAGAATAGGGTAATCATATTAACAAATAAATGAAATATACTACCGTGCATAAAAACGCTTGTAAGAAGTGTCCAAAGATTCTTTCCCTGGATTATATCTTCAGGGTAAAGGAATATTAATCTATCAAAGTTTTTAGTAAAAAATCCTATAAAAAAGAATAGAAAATAAACTATAACATTCAAAGCAATTAATCTATTGCTAAAAGAAACAAGAGAAAATATACTCCCTAAAAAAGACTTATTTTTATTCATTAGAAAACTAGTTAAATTCTCTTTTTAGAGCTTTTCTTCTCAACTTTACCGGACTTCTTCAAAAGCTTCTTACTTTCTTTTAGTTTTAATGCTTTCTTAGCAGCCCTTTCTTTGACTTTATTACTCAATTCAAGTTTTATCCTTCTCACTCTTGCTTTATCATCTTTTTCAGTAAGAACACTTATCTCCAAATCAACTTTAGCTAAAACATCTCTAAGTTTAGCAATATCTTTCTCAAAACCTTTAACTTCCTCAGAAGTATCTTTAACTGCTAAGACTTCACCACATTCAGGACATGAATAATTATGCAATAAAGCATTTTCTTCATTAAATTCCAAGTGGCAATTGTTACAAAGATAGAATCTACCTGCCTTTCTAGCAGTAAGATTCACTTCCAAATCAGCTATGCTTTTTGAAAGAGTCTCTTTAAATTTAGCTAGACTTTTTCCAGAATTAAGAGTCCAAAAGTAAGTATACCATCCTCCCTTTTTACTATCCTTCTTTCTTACAAAACTAACAAGTCCTTGATCTGCAAGCTTATAAAGAATATTTCTAGTCTGATTTATAGTCGCCCCTAATTTTTTTGCTATTAAGAACTCATTTACATTTTTTTTCCCATATAACAAATCAACAATTCCTATTCCGTTGCTTCCAATTATAGAACTAACAATATTTTTTAATAGTATTTTAAAAGAATCGTCTTTCATAAATATGCTTAAAGAAAGCCCGTTAAAAACTTTTCTAATAACTGTTACCATTATATAATTAATATAAACCTATATAAATTATCTGAGAAAATTACTACTATGTTCTGGAATAAAAAATCAAACGAATCAGGTCTTCCCGACCTACCTCAACCTAACTTTCCAACTGTAAGAAGTGAGATACCTCCAATTCATACAGATTCTTTAAGAAATGCTAGACTAGATGAGGATAATGATGAATCTGTGTCTATTGAGAAGCATAATCTTCCTTCCTTTCCAGATTCACCTATAAAAAAAGGTTTCTCACAGACAGCCATTAAAAATGCAGTAGATAGTGAAGATGAAGAAGAAAACTATGAACAAGAAGAAAATGACAATTCAGATATCTTAAAAACCAATCAGCAAGGTAAAACTTTCAAAACTATAGAAGTTGACGTAGATAATAATCAATCTACAAGATTATCTCTTCCTCCTGAAAGAAAAAATTCTAAAATGCCTGAGTCAAATTTCATCTCTCTAGACTCAAAAACAAAGGAAGTATTCGTTAAAATAGATAAGTTTCAATCAGCAAGAAAATCTCTTTCATCAGCAAGAGAAAAAGTACAAGAAATTGAATTAATGCTTAAAAAGATAAGAGACGTTAGAATGCGTGAAGAACAAGAACTAACTGGCTGGGAAAGAGATATAGAATCAGTAAAATTAAGAATAGAAGAAATATCTAAAAATATATTTGAGAAATTATGAGCTACGAATATGTTAAGTTAACTGATTCTGAAGTAACATATGCTAAAAAGCATCTTCTAAATATTGAATTAGAATCATTAACTTCTATAAAAAAACTACAAAACTACCGAGACTTTAGAAATAAAGAACTTACTCTAAAAGTATCTCTTAAATCCTCTCTCTTGAATCTACACGAACAGCTAATTGTACTAGACAAGCTTCTTCCTCACACATCTTGGGATAAAAAAGAGCAGGAAGAAATGCTTCCATCAATTCATATGTCTGAAGATGTAAAGATAAAAGAAAAGAAAGACTACGATATTGAAAATCAACTAGAGGAAATACGAAGAAAATTAGCCAGATTGCAATAAAAAAAATTAATAAATTTTTTGAATGATCAAGAAGTGAAGCTTCTTGACATAATTTTATATATCTTCTTTATCTGCCCTAATAATGAAAACACGTCAGGAATTAATCAAAGCATATCTAGAATTCTTCAAAAGCAAGAAACATCATCACATCCCCTCATCTTCCTTAATACCTGAGAACGACCCCACAGTACTATTCACAACAGCAGGTATGCATCCCCTTGTACCCTATTTGTTAGGCCAAAAACACCCACTAGGAAAACGCCTTGTTGATGTACAAAAATGCATTCGTACTCAAGACATAGAAGAAGTAGGAGACGCAACACATAACACATTCTTTGAAATGCTTGGAAACTGGTCTTTAGGAGATTACTTCAAAAAAGAATCAATAGAATATTCATTTGAATTCTTAACAAAAGTTCTCAAAATACCTCTAGACAAAATAGCAATAACTTGTTTTAAAGGTGATAAAAATTCAGAAAAAGATGAAGAATCAGCAAAAATCTGGATAAGTCTAGGAATATCTAAAGACAGAATCGCTTTCTTACCAAAAGAAAACAACTGGTGGGGTCCTGCTGGAGAAACCGGTCCATGCGGTCCAGATACAGAAATATTTTACTATACTGGAAAGAAAGCCCCTAAGAAATTTGATCCAAAAGATAATTCTTGGATTGAGATTTGGAATAACGTATTTATGCAATATAATAAGCAAAACGATAATAATTATACTCAATTAGAACAAAAAAACGTAGACACTGGAATGGGGCTAGAAAGAACTCTTGCAGTTCTAAACAATTTAGAGGACAACTATCTAACTTCAATCTTCCAACCTTTAATAAAAGAAATAGAAAACTTATCAAAGAAGAGATATGGAAAAAATAAAGAAGATACAAAAGCAATAAGAATAGTAGCAGACCATATTCGTGCAGCAGTACTCATTCTAGGAGACCAAAGAGCAATAAAACCTTCCAACGCTGGACAAGGTTATGTATTAAGAAGATTAATTAGAAGAGCTATAAGATATGGAAAGATACTTGGCATAAATTCAAATTTCACACACCTTCTAATAAAACCAATCCTCCAAGTCTATCCTGACTACCAAGAATTAAATAGAAATCATAAATTTATAGAGCAGGAATTAAAAGCCGAAGAAGAAAAATTCAACCTCACTCTTGAAAAAGGTTTAAAAGAATTTAACAAACTTTCAAACAACAAACTAATAACTGGTAAAGAAGCTTTCCTTCTCTTCCAAAGTTATGGCTTTCCAATTGAATTCACTCAAGAACTAGCAGATGAAAAATCAATAAATATAGATTTAGAAGAATACAATAAAGAATTCCATAGACATCAAGACTTAAGCAGAACATCCAGCGCAGGTATGTTCAAATCGGGCCTCGCAGATGATTCAGAAGCAACAAGAAAGCTTCACACATCTACTCATTTACTAAATGAAGCACTTAGAGCAGTTTTGTCAAAAGACATAAAGCAAAAAGGCTCTAACATAACTCCAGAGCGTCTAAGATTTGATTTTAACTTTCCAAGGAAATTAACAGAACAGGAAATAAAGCAGGTAGAAAATCTTGTAAATGAAAAAATAAAACAAGGTCTAAGAATGAAAGTAGAAGAAATGCCTCTTGAAGATGCAATAAAATCAGGAGCACAGCACGAATTCGGAACCAAATATCCTGAATTAGTATCTGTCTACACTTTAGAAGACACAAAAGATGAAAAAGGTTGGTTTAGCAAGGAATTCTGCACTGGGCCACATGTATCAAACACAAAAGAAATCGGTCACTTCAAGATAACAAAAGAAGAAGCAGTAGCCTCAGGTATACGAAGAATTAAAGCAATTGTGGAATAAAATGAAAATTTTTATAAAAAACAGAAAAGATCAAAAAGTATGTGTAGTAATAGATGAAATAAAGAATCCAAAAGGTTTAGCATTTATAATACATGGTCTAGGAAGTAATAAAGATAGACCTAGTATAACTGCAATCGCTAAAGTGCTTAATGAATGCAATTATAATGTTATCAGATTTGATACAACAAATACGTTCGGTGAAAGCGATGGTTCAATAGAAGATGCAACAATAACAAATTATTATGAAGACTTAGAAGATGTAATTACCTGGGCAAGCTCAAATAGTTGGTATAAAGAACCATTTATTCTTGTAGGTTATAGTCTTGGAGGAATTTGCATTACTTTATATGCTGAAAAATATCCGGAAAAAGTAAAAGCACTAGCTCCTCTCTCTACAATAATTTCAGGTAAACTTAGTTTTCAAACAAAATCCAAAGAAGAGTTTGAAGAATGGAAAACAAAAGGCTGGAAATATCATGCGAACTCAAGTAATCCAGAAATAAAGAAAAAATTAAAGTGGTCGCATATGGAAGATAGACTAAAGTATGATGTTCTTCCAAATGCAAATAGACTTAAAATGCCTGTCCTTATGATTGTAGGAGACAAAGACACATCTACTCCGTTAAATCAACAGAAGGTTCTTTATGAAAAATTAACTGGTAAAAAAGAAATACATATAATAAAAGGTGCACCTCATTCTTTTAAAGAAGAAGAACATATAAAAGAAAGAAACGAAATATTCAAATCTTGGATTAAAAAGATAAAATGAAACTCAACAACAAACCAAAGCTTAATGCAATCATAATAGGTGTAAAAAATATAGACAAAATCTTAGATTTTTATCTAAATGTATTTGAAATAAATATAAATGAAAGAAAAAATAACTATTTGAGCGCATATCTAAATGATACTCTTATAGAAATTGAGGAAGATTGCAAGGATAGGTTTCCAAATTGGAAAAAACACAATGTAGGCACTTACAAAAATAGCGAATTTATTGTAACAGACATCAACCTATTTATAAAAAAAGTAAAGGAAAACGACGGGAAAGTTATAAGCCCTCCAACGGAGAGGCCTTGGAATGCAATAACTGCAGAAATAGCCGACCCCGATGGAAATATATTCTTAATTACTCAAGATAAATAAGATGGAGCTATTAAATAAGTTATTTAACCCTTATAATAAAAACTCCATCTCTTCTAACTTTAGAAAGAGAAGATTTGAAATATTTTTAAGACTTATTAAAAATATAAAAAAACCTGTTAGAATAATTGATATTGGTGGTAAATATATATTTTGGAAGAATATGGATTTTCCTAAAGATAAATATACAAGAATCATAATGTTAAACTTAGAAGAAGAAAATTTAAGTGACCCTAGATTTAAAAACGAAATAGGGGATGCTACAAATATAACGGGCTATAATAAATATAAAGCAAATTTTGTCTTTTCAAACTCTCTAATAGAGCATTTAAGCACATTTGAAAATCAAAAAAGAATGGCTCAGCAAGTAATTTCATTAAAATTACCGTACTACATACAAACACCCAACAAATACTTTCCAATAGAGCCCCACACACTTATTCCATTTTTTCAATTCATGCCTATGACATTGAGATTATTTTTAGCAAAAAACCTAAATTTCTATTTTTATAATAAAGAGAAAAACACTCTTATTATAGAAGAAAGAGCAAGAGAAATTAGACTTCTAACTAAAAAAGAACTAAAAGAACTATTTCCAGAAGCCCAGATATATGAAGAGAAATTCTTAGGATTAACAAAATCATTTATTGTTTACCAAAAATAACCCATCCACCAATAACAATTGCTTCTATCAAAGTAAACCAAGCAAACCACTTAAGATTTTTTCTATCTGAAAGAAGATATTTGAAAGAAAAATGAATTGTGCTTATACCAACAGCAAATGAAACTAGTGAAGCGAAGAATAAACTGCTAGGTAAAGTTTTATTGCCTAAATTAAGCAGATTAGCTCCAAAGATTATTGGAATAGATAATAAAAATGAAAACTTAACTGCATTCTTCTCACTAAGTCCAAGCAATAAACCTGTTACAATTGTACTCCCAGATCTTGAAACTCCTCTAAACAACGCAAGAATCTGGGCAACCCCTATAAGCAAAGCTTTTCCATAACTAAATTTCTCATCCTTTTTAGGAGAGATACTTCCAATAAATAAAATCATACTAGTTATTCCTAATCCACAAGCAACTAATCCCAAACCTCCATTGCTTTCAAGAAAACCCTTCAAAAAAAAGCCAGCGATCCCTGCAGGAATAGCAGCAATAATAACTGCGAAACCTAACTTTGCTTCTTCACTTTTCCAATTACCACTAAAAACATCCCTTAGAATATCCATTATCTCCTTTCCAAAATAAACAAAAACGGCCATAAGTGTACCAAAATGCAAAGCAACTTCTAAAAACAAAGAACTCTGATATCCTATAAGGTGAGATACAATTTCTATCTGACTTGAACTAGAAACAGGCACCCACTCAGCAAATCCTTGTACAACTGCAAGTAAAATCAAAGACAAAAAATCACCATTATACCAAGTCATATCCATATTTACCCAGATAATTTAGAATATTTAAATTTGATTAATATAGAACCAATCTAGCTTTGTAGGTATCATTAAAATGTTTTAGATTAAAACCAAATCTTCTCTGTAAAGCAACACTAGCAGGATTATCTCCAAATATTTCAGTTCTAAACTCAAAACAATTTTGCTGGCGAGCGATATCTATCTGTTCTTCTTTCAAAGCACTAGCTATCCCTCTTTTTCTAAGATTATGAGTAACAAAAATACCTTGGGAAGTATAAACTCCATCATAATTTTTTCCCATAGCATAACCCACATCTCTAGAATCTAAATTAGCTATAAGAATATCCTCTCCATTTTGTCTTCTACGTGAGAGAATATTATAAGCATCTGGCACACGATAATTTGTTTCTTTAACATTTTCTAACCAAAGGTCAACCAAGCTAGCCAAATCATCATTCATTCTCAATATTCTTATTTTAAGTCCAACTAACATAAAAAATCAATAAATACACTCTATTTAAACCTAATTCAAATTATATTTCTTTACCAACCAATCAGATATAAAACCAATATATTTACTCTTTATTTTTTTAGGCAGATCATTATAAGCACCTATTAATTTTCTACAAGATTTACTTCCGCATTTACACTCCATTCTCCAATTACTATCTTCAGTCATATCATAATCCCAAGTGCACCATTCCCCTTTCTTAATATCTTTCATAGCCACAACTTGAAACTTGCCTTTAATCCCACAATTTGGCTCACAAGAATGATTAAAATACCTACCAATTCCATCAGTATCTATCCATTTATGCTCTTCAAATTGGATAGCATGATCTGCCACATCTTTAGGTAAGTCCGTACATTTATCTGCCTCATAAATATTACCACCTGTCCAATCAAATAAAACTTCTCCTTTAGGTATATCCTGAACTGCTAAAATCCCTTTTCCAATATTCTTAGTCTCTCTAACTTCTATCTTAAATTTATACATATCAAAATAAAAAATAGATATTTAAAATACCTTTGCATATAAAAAATAACTCAGTCCCAACTATCTCTTAAATTAAAAAAAGGAAGAATAAAGTGGTTTTCCCAAGGAATCTTAAAGGAGTCTTAGAACCATGGGTTCTAACTTCTAGAGATTCCTACAGTTCCAGCAAAGCATTGGAATCATGACTCGGCGGGTTTTCATCGCCCTTATCACATCTTCCAAATGTGCAAGGTTTCCTTCTTGAGCCAAATCATAGCCCAAGTCAAACACCTCATCACACTTACTACACTGGACAGGCAAAGCAGGTATTTGCATCTCCATAATATATTTACATATCTTTTCTTTATATACAAATAACACAAATTAAAACTAGTTTTACCATAAATGCAAATTTATATACCCAGTCACTTCAGAGAAGCAAATTCATTTTTCAGCAAAAAATTCACTAACAAGATACGAAATGTCTTTACCTAAAATCAGTAACATACTATTTTTCAAAAAAGAAAGATTATTAAACTAAAGGCTATAAAAAAAGCGATGACAGAAAATAAAAAGAAGGAACCAGAACTATTAGAATCTGGAAGCTATGAGATATTCACTCCAGAATCAGGAGAAATAGCAATGGATACAATAGTTTTACATGGAAACAACGGTGCAAAAAGAATCTGGAAATTGAAATCCCTAGATCAAAAACAAGCTATCTTTGAAATCAAGAAATTCGGCTAGAATTTCTTATTCTCTAGGATTATATCTATAAAAGCTATTACCTGTAATTCCATTTTTGTTTACCATTCTATAAAAAAGATCAAATCTAAATTCTTTCCCTAGGCCATTTTGTTCAAAAACATAGGGTACTTTATCAATCTCACCCAAATAAACTGCTGAGTGTAGAGTACTATGATAATTTTCTTGATCACTAATTCCACTAGTAACTACAATTCTTCCATGTATAGGGGAGCTCGTTTTTGTACAATGTTTATCAAGAAAAAATTCCACATAGTTAGGCTGTAGACTTCCAGGTCCGATGAGCTTTTTAGGAAAAACCATAAAGTCTTCACCAGTTTTAGACTGAACTATTAACTCACCTCTCAGCCCAAGTCTTCTTCTAAATTTATCGAGAAGATCTCTTTGAGCATCAAGTAAGAAAAGAGTTGTTCCAAAACAATTAGGATAAATATTACCATATCCGTTTAATCTTGTCAAAGGCCTACTTCCTAATTCTGGGTTCTCTAGCAAATAATCTATTCTCTCCCTAAGAGGAGAATCTCTCAATAAAGGCTCAACTTCTTCTCTGGTAATTTCTCTATTACTCATAAAAATCAACCAAAAGAACGATATATAAATATTATCAAAAGATACTGAGCTGTGTCCTAACACCCATTAAATTTTTATAGTATTATCACGCTCCTTCTACTATGAAAAGAGATCTAGTATTTGTTAATCTTCTATCGAAGAACCATGAAAAACTTATCGAGTTCTACAAAAAAATAGTTGGTTTGAATCCTATTGACAAAAAGGCAGACCCTGTTGCTGAACGTTGGTATGGTTTTAAGACTGGAAAGACGCATTTTGCTATAGAACCAATGTCAAATAGAGATAAGTACCAGTTTGACTATAACAAGAGCAACCCCGTACTTATACAGTTCAAAGCAAACAGTTTAAAAGATCTCAAAAAATGGACAGAGAGACTAGAAAAAGAAGGAGTAACAATTGGTCAGAGAATTATGAAGAAAAGCTACGGAACAGTAACCACTTTTGTTGACCCTGATGGAAACTGCATAGAACTAATCTACACCGAACAATGAGAAAAGTGCTCTTCAGTAATATAAAATCTCAATTTAAGTGAAGTTCACTTTACAGTTCAAAAGATAGGAGTCCTAGAACCTAGGTTCTAGATATAGGTTCTAATTAAACAACAAATATCCCTGGCTTTCCAGGCTTAGCTTTTCCAGCTTTTCCTTCAGGATCATATTTATTCTTATCATTTACCATATACACCTTAACTTCCTTCCCAACTCTTCTAGAAAGCAATTCTTCATTATACGCTTCCTTTTCATTAGGAAGAATATACAAATAGACTTTCTCAGTCTCCTTGCCTTGCTTCTCCTTAACAATTCTTAAAACATTTAATATATCTCCAACAGTCTTATCAACAGATCTCTCACTATCTTCCAATTTATCATCAATCTTGCTTTCATCAAAGTTAGGCCAATCAGAAACTGAAACTAAATCTTTCTTTCCAATTAAACTCCATAATTCCTCAGCTGTATGTGGGCAGAAAGGAGATAACAATTTTATCTGCATTTCTATAAAATCATTCAGCACCTGCTGATTAGGACTTCCACGATTCATATACTCCTTCAAAACTCTCTGAAACTGATAAAAGAGTTTATCAAAACCAGTTCTAAACATCATATTTTCCATCGCCTCACTTCCTTCTTTCAAATACCTATTAACTGATGAAAGCAAAAGTTTCTCATTTCTTCCTATTTCTCCCTTTTTAGCTTTCTTGTAATGCTCCTTAGTAAAATCAGAGAATCCATTTAATTTCTGCGCAACAATTTCTAAATTACCAAATCCAAAATTAGGATCGTCTAATCCTTCCCCTCCAAGCATTAATCCTGCTCTTATTGAATCAGCACTATGTTTTTCAAGAATCTGCCTTATTGTAAAGAAATTACCTTTACTCTTGCTCATTTTCTCCCCTTCAACTAACAACCATCCATTTACACTAAATGATTTAGGCCAATATTTCTCAGGAAATATTGCTGCATGATTAAACAAGCAGAATGAAAGGTGATTCTGAACCAAATCTTTTCCAGAACTTCTAACATCAAATGGATACCAATATTCAAACTCTTTCTTCATTTTCTGCATTTTCAAATCTCCTTTTCCTATTCCTAAAAATATATAATCAAAAAATGAATCATCAATTTTCTTCTCAGGATAATCTTTAATCAAATGAGAAATAGTATAATAGGCCATATAAATTGTAGAATCTGACAAAGACTCAATTACCCACTTTTCATCCCAAGGCAATTTAGTCCCAGTACCGTGATGATGAGTGCAAGCCCAATCATTTAACCATCCAATAACATAATTAAATTGCTGTCTAACAAGTTCAGGATGTAATTTCATTCCAGCCAATTGTTTTCTAACAAGTTCTTTCCAATTTTTATCTCCATATTTCAAAAACCACTGATCACTAACAATCTTTACACTGCAATTAGTCAAACATCTACATACCACTTTTCCAGTTAACTCATAAAATACTTCCAAAAGCTTTCTATTCATCAAATCTAACTTCATTTTCTCTTTAGCCTCCAAAACTTTCATTCCAGAATACTCACCACAATTATCTAATAATATTCCAGAATGATATCCTTCTTTATACACTTCCTGAGTTAACTTATCTAAAATAGGATCATCTTGATTCATTATCTTAGCATCCTCAACAACTTTAACCCCTGCTTTATCTCCATATTTATTAGTCTTGATTATCGGAATAATTTCCAAATCCTCTATCTCTTCAATCTGCTTAATGCTAAAACCAAGACTTTTCTTATCCTTTTCATTCATATCTTGGAAATTTCTAAGTGCAACATAATCATAAGGCGCATCACTAGGTACACTAACAACTAATCCAGTACCAATACTTGAATCTACAAATCCTGCAGGAAGAATTATAATTTTTCTCTTAGTTAAAGGAGCTTCGCAATACTTCCCAACCAAATCTTTTCCTTTAACATATTCAATCATCTTAACATTTCTCTCTTGCAAATTAAGTTTCTCAAGGCACTCCTTACTTACTATCCACTTTTCCTCACCAACCTGTGCTTTAACATAATTAACCTGGGAATTAACCCAAAAGTTAGTCTGTCCAAAAACAGTTTCAGGCCTAAGAGTTGCTGCAACTAAATAATTATCTCCAAACTTAAATTTCATTAAATAATATTCCTGAGGAGTCTCTCCCTCTCCCTCAGCCCTATCATGATCTCCCACAACCATTTTATCTTTTTCACACCAAACAACTGGCCTTTTTCCTTTCTCAACAAATCCTTTTTCTCTAAGCTTTCTAAACTGCCATCTTATGAACTTATCATAACTCGGATTTAAATCAGTTGTAACAAAACTTCTTCTCCAATCAATACTCGCACCCAATCTAGACAAATCTTCTTGAGCAGCAGGAACAAAAGTGTCTATCCAATGTTTTACATTTCCAAATTTAACTATTTCTTTATCTGAAAAGCCCATGCTTTTCATTATCTGAATTTGCTTCTCCTCTTTCTCTCTTATTCTCTGAGCAGCAGCCCAAACAGGAGTTCCGGTGCAATGCCAGGCTTGTGGAAATAACACATTAAAACCATTCATCCTCTTATATCTAGCCATAACATCGACCCTAGTAACTGAAAAAGCATGTCCTAAATGTAAATGTCCATTGATATAAGGATAAGGGAAATTAATGAAAAACTTCTCTCTTTTATCAGGCACACTCTCAAACAACTTTCCATCACTCCATTTCTTCTGCCACTTTTTCTCCACTTTTGAATAATCAATTTTCTTTTTAATACTAATATCCATAACATTCCTTATCTAAGTAATCTTAAAAGCCTTTCCAATTTCTTAATAATGCAACAAGTGCATCAGTTATAGGCTTTAATTCCATTAATTCTTCAGCATCACTCTGTTCTAAGACATATTTTCCAGTTGCCTTTGACTTGTACAAAGGTCTCAAGGGGAGATGAGGATCCATCTTTCCATGAACTTGATTAGTCAATATAAATGGACGAATTGCTTCAACATAAAAACCGCGTCTATCAGAAGTAAAAAAGTAAATACCGTTTCGCCATTCAGCATCCACAGAGCCACCATAACTAGAAGCAAGACTTTGGTAATAGGCTAACATTTTTTGACCTATCACTTCTATCGGTAAAGTCCTTTCATCAACTCCTCCTAAAGCATTTCTTTTTACAGTAACTGGATCAATTTCTGCACCTTTAATAAAAAAACCAGTATCATCAGCAATTACGGGTAAAGAAGTTCTGCTTGCTAATGCTCTCGCCTTCTTTTCAGCATTTTCTCTTAATGTCTGACCATCCTCAATAACTTCATAATCCAAAATACCCACCTCTAAAGGAGTTCTTAATAAAACTGGCACATTAACAGAATCTAGAAGCCTCTGCATTCTTTTTAATTTTCCAGTATTGTTAGAAGCAAAAACAACTTCATCTTTAACTATATGCATAAATTCAGAAAATATATATTAAATTTAAACCTTTAGTTTTTAGAACTAAAATCCTTCATTCAAACCTTTAACAAAACCTTTCTTCTTCAACTGATTAACACCAGCAGGAGTATACTTATAGATAATATCTCCTTTATCATTATCATCTTCCCAAGGCAATATCATAACATAATCTCCAGGCCTTAACCAAAAACTTCTCTTGAATCTTCCAGGAACTCTGCAGTTTCTATTCTTTCCATCAGTTGCTTTGATGTCCATTCTATTCCCACCGTATCTCTGAACTATAATTCCAATCAATTCCTTTCCCCTAGGTAATTTCACCCTTACAGGAAACTCGCCTCCTTCTTCATTGGGTATAATAATATCATTCTCATTAACTACTTCCTCAAAATCTCCATAATCCTTCTTATCCATAAAACATCTAGAAAAACGCGTCTTTTAAAACTTTACTTCAGCCTTACTTCTTCTTGCTCATAGCAAAATAGAAGTTCTTCATAAATAATATCATTAAAGGTGTTGTAATCAACTGACCTGCAATTGAAAAGACAAAACCTACAATTTGTATAACTGCAAATCCACTACTAGATATTTGTCCGCTTCCAATAGCACCTATCACATAAATAAATCCCAGTATCATGGAAGGAATTGCGAATACTGAAGATATAGCCATAATTATAAGCATAATCAATAGCACATATCCGAATGTCATCCACCACTTACCTTTTACCATATTTTTACTTGCCTTCAAAGAGTCCATAATTCCTTTCTTCTCTCCTAAAAATACATAATAAGCAAAGGCCCAATAAACTGCAAATATTACTCCAGGTATAATCAAAAGCAAGAAAAGTAGAGCAATAAATATTGATACAACTATAATATATCCAATTGCTCTCCAATAATTCTTCTTTCCTTCACTTAATGCTTCAGAATAGCTAAACTTCTTGCCCTTCAAAGCACCACAGGTTATAGATACATAAGCTAAAAAAGATAAAAAGCCAGCAATCAAAGACAAAGCTAAACTACTTATATAATATCCTGGATTTTCAACGAAAACAGCAAAAGGATTTTCTTCGCTATCTATATTAAAGAGATCCAGCTTGTACGTCCCATATGTTTGGATTAATAAAACTACAATTCCAGGAAGTATAATAAAATAAAGAAATAACTTGAAAATCACCTTAAAGTTCAACTTATACTCATTCCAAGAATCACTTAACAAATCACCAAAAGACTTATTCATAATTAGGTAAGTGTTCAATTCTTTATAAAGCTAATTAAAAAATTAGTTGTAAGATTAACATCATAATTTAAAGCGAGAGAGAAAATTATTTTTTCATAAAATGCATTACTAAACCTACTATGAAAATAATAAGATTTATTGCCCATATGAAGAAGAAAGCTAATACTCCTAAACTCAATTCTCCTGGGATAATAAAGTATGAAATAATAGAAATACCAAAGGCTAAGACAGAACCTACAATAATTCCTTTTCCCTTAGAATTCTTAAAATGTGTTTTTTGCAATATAAACGGTAGTATCAATACAAGTATTAATGGTATGAAAAAATAAAGGATATAAACTAAGTCGGGACTATATACACTTGAGCCTATAAAAAGAAAGAAGAATAAAAACAAAATTACGATAAACCCTAGAATACCTGCTAACCAACTTTTCCAACCCATAATAGGCTTATAATTAGGAAGTATTAAAATACTTTGCTTTTGTAAAAAAACATTTAGCTCACATTTACTTTACAGCTCATCAAAACCTAATCCTTAAATACCTTCCATACCTATTTTATCAATGATAACTGCAAGTATATCTCAAAACACTGTTTCTTCATCATCAGAAGAAGCATTCTCTCTATTTGAAAAATCAGCTATGGGAGAAAAGAAATCTGGAAGAGTAGTTTACTCTGACTTTGAAGCACTTTACCTATTAGAAAAAAACCACATGCAAGTCTTTGTAGGAAAAAAGAAACTCTCTTTTGACTCACTTTTAAGCAAGTTAAGAAAGAAAGACAAGAAAATAGACACCAAATACACAGTCTATTTTGACCTTCGTTCTAAAGGTTACATACTAAAAGAAGCACTTAAATTTGGAGCAGACTTCAGAGTTTATGATAAAGGTTCAAGGCCTGGAACATCACACGCTCCCTGGCTATTATTCGCTACAAGTTCATCAGATAAAATAACCTGGCATGAATTCTCAGGCAAAAATAGAATAGCTCATTCAACTAAAAAGAAGCTTTTAATTGCATTAGTAGATTCAGAATCATCAGTATCTTATTACGAAATTGACTGGAAAAGACTCTAATTGCATTTCAAGCGGTAAAAAACCAACATTAAAAATTATACTCAAATCTTTATAGCTGAAGTTTCTTTAGAAACGATGCTTAAAGATTTGTACACAAATCTTTATAACAATCTCTAACATATTCTAATTTATGACTGTAGTAGCTATTAATATGCCTCAAACAAAAGAGATGATTCTTACATTTATAAAAACGAGAGGGCCAAGCTTACCAGTCAATGTTGCACAATACATAAAAACCTCTCCATTATTCGTTTCAGCATTTCTTTCAGAGTTATACCGAGAACAAAAACTTCTAATGTCTGACTTGAAAGTTGGTAGTTCTTCTCTTTATCTCTTGCCAGGCCAAGAACAAATGATTGAGAATTTTACTCAATTTCTAAATCAAAAAGAAATGGAAGCATTCAATATGGTAAAAAAAGAAAAACTCCTAGAGGACCAAAAACTACCTCCAGCAATTAGAGTAGCGATTAGACAAATAAAAGATTTTGCTATACCTCTAAAGATAAAAAATGAAGGAAATGAAATGCTTTTCTGGAAATATGCATTCACTCCAGATTCTGAAATAGAATTAATAATTAATCCTCAAAAGAAGGAAGAAAAGCCAGTTCAACCTCCTATAAGCGTTCCATCTCATAACCATCAGCACAATCCATCAACTCAAATCCAGCAATTGCAACAAACTGTCCAACCAATACAACTTGAAATTAAAGTTGATGAAAAGCCAATAATGAAAGCTAAAGAAGAGAAGCCAAAGAAGGAAAAGATAAAGAAAAAGCAGGAATCAAAGTTCCTAGATGACTTAAAAGATTATCTAAAAGCAAAAGACATAGAAGTCCTTGAGCAAATAGAAGAAAAATCAAAAGAATTCACAGCAAAAATAAGAATAAATGACATTTTTGGAAAGCAAGAATACTTCCTCATAGCAAAAGAAAGGAAGAAGGTAAAAGAAGAAGACCTAACGCTTGTTCTTCACAAAGCAAATCAAAACAAAATGCTTGCTTTATTCATGGCACCAGGAGATTTAGATAAAAAAGCATTAGATTTCATCAAGGAATACAAAAACCTTGTCAAGTTTGAAAAGCTTAAGTTTTAATAATAAAAAGTCCTTAACTATATAATGGAATATTTAATCATCCTTACGACTATTTTAATAATCACTATTTTATTTGAATATAAATATCATATTCATTTATATAAGTCAATGAAAGAAAGACTAACTGTAACGGGAACAATCTTTATTTATGGAATGCTCTGGGATTACTATGCTACTTATAGACAACACTGGATATTTCCAGGACCGGGACTAATAGGGATACGTATATTTGGATTACCTATAGAAGAATTCCTATTCTTCTTAATTATACCTTATTCTGCTCTTGTAATGTACAAAGTATACGATACTCGAATTTTTAGGAAAAAACCTTCTAAAAAGATTTAAACCTTCAACATTGGTTGAATGGGCTAAAGATTTGCTCTGCAAATCTTTAAAAACCCTCTTCCCAACCAATAATTAAATGGGAAGAATAAAATCAACAATGGTTAAGAGAGCAGCTAGGCAGTTAATGAAAGGCTCTTCAGAACTATTTAATGACAATTTTGATCATAATAAAAAGGCACTTGGACACACAATGCCGAGCATCCCTGTAAGAAATAAGATAGCTGGCTATTTAGCTAGATTAGTAAGAATGAAGAACGCTCCTGTTAAAATAAAAGTAAAGCCAATAGAAGAAGATGAAGGATATGGTTCAAAACCAAGATCAAGAGATAGAGACAGGGAATACACACCAAGACAGAGAGAATATTAATCCTTAAATAGCACTCATCATTAACTTATAAAATAACGTTCAAATTGCCTTATTATCATTAACAAGTTATCTTTTAACAATAATCTATTTTTATACCTGCAATTAATATTTTACTATTTCTTCCTACTCAATATCCTATCAATCTTACCTTCTATTCTAGCCATATCTTTCTTTATAACGTGAATTTCCTTCATCCTCTTAGTAGCAAAATAAAGGGCGAAAGCTTCAAATATCATCCATAAAATTACTACAACTCCAACAGCCTGCAGCCATAAAGCGATTCCACCTATACTTCCAATTATCCCAGGCAAATTAGAAACATTCTGAGCTATTTCAACAACCATAAATAAAACAAGATAAATCAGTTTATAATTTTATTGTTAAATCTCTAGGCCCATCAGACAAAGCAGTCTGTGCTAAACTTGCTTTCAGTTGTTTCAAAGAGCTTTCAACACTTCTAGTAGAAAAATCTTTACCTCGATTTAAAAGATCACTAATATAAGTTATACTACCAACAACAGCAACACCTCTGTCAAATCCTTCTGAAATCCTTGTTGCAAAATGATGATAATTGCTCCTTGCTAAAAAACCAAGAAATTCTGCTCTTGCCATTAAATAGTCACATTGCTCCCAATATTCTAATAGTCTAGGTTCAACTTCTCTTATATCTCTAGCCATATCAGATATAACTCCATTCAAGTCCATAAAATTCAACTTTCCAGTAAACTTATAAATCTTCTTATTTTCCAACTTTCGGCACTGTAGCTCAGTGGTAGAGCACTAGTCTCATGGAGATGAAGAAGGCTTGAGAAAGCTAGGGGTCGGGAGTTCAATTCTCCCCAGTGCCATTTTATTTCCGTAAATACTATTAACTTTCAATTTAGCAGATTTAAGATTTTCTTTAGTTAAATTAAGAGATAGTAAATCATAATCTTGATCATATAATAAAAAATTATCAAACTTTTCCTTATATTTAGGATTTACAAATCCAATTTTATTTTCAAATAATAAAAGATTATCTTTACCGTTAAATTGTACTCTATATTTTTGATTCATTTCTCTATAAGCTCCTGGAGATACATTCACTCTCTTGCATTTATATAAAGCTCCTTTAAAACCGAGAGATAAAAGATAGTCATAAACTTCTTTAAGTAAAATCTTTGAGATTACATGAATTTCAAGTCGAGGATAATATTTATTTGGATTTTTAGTTAAAACTAAACTTCCATCAGTAGCAAAGAATCCTGCAACAACATATTTAACTAAATTCATATCATAAAAGATTTTAGGAATAAATAATCTATCTAGCTTTTTTCCTATCGGAAAACCAGTCTGAGATAAGAAATCAAAAAGTTTCTCGTCACTAAAGTTAAAAGTAATAGTATTTTCATTTTTTACAAATTTTATATTTGTATCCTTACCTCGAAGTCTTCGCAAGATGGGATGAATAACATTTTCAAAGAAAGGAACATCATCAATAGAAGAACCAGTAATTGTGAGAATCTTCATTTTAGTTCGTCTATTTTTTCTATTACATAAAGACAAGCACCCATCTCCCAGCATTATTCCATACAGTAATGCAAAATCTTTGTCTATTTTAAAATCCATAATAATAAACTGCAAGATTATTTTTATACTTTTATTTTAATTCTAAAGTAGTTAGTGCTATTTCCTCAAACTCTTCCACTCAGGAACTTTTCCAGTTTTAAGAAAATTATCGACCATTTCGATCTCTTCAGCAATTCCTTCAATCATATCATACTTCTTAGCTTCTTCAACACTTACCCATTTATATTCAGACAAATCTTTATTCAATTTAACATCATCAGAAACAGCATAACCAAACAAACTTACAACCATGCATGGAATATTATCTTTCCTAATAAAGACTAAATTTGTAACATAACCTATATCTCTTATCTCTAATCCTACTTCCTCTCTTACTTCTCTTCTCAAAGCTTCTTCAAGTACATTATACCATTGTTTACCGCCTTCAGTGTCTGGCTTTCTATGAGAATAATCTGTCATACTTACTTTTCCTCCAGGCACAGTCCACTTTCCAGGAAAATCAGGCTCCCATTCAGCTCTTTTAGCAATAAGATATTTACCATCTTTCAAAATTATTCCAGTAACTGCAATATAATGTGCTTTCTCAGAATTATACATAAAAAACACTAATAAATCTTCTATTTAAATATAATCAACTTACAATTAACAAAACACCAGCAATCATTATTACTGCAGAAATACATTTCTTTAGTAGATCTTTTTCATGGAACATCTCTCCACCAATTACAATAACAATTAACGTAGCCAACCTTTTAACAGTTAAAACAAGTCCTACTGGTGCAAGTACCATAGCTTCAGCCTGATAATATGAAGTCAACAAAGAAAATAAAGCAACTATCAAAACCCACCATCCAACATTACTAATACCATTTTTCATTCCTTTAAGACCATTATGAAATAAATTAAGAGCTGTGAAACCAAAGAAAGCATAAAATAAAGCCGAAAAAGCGATAAAGCTTTCTACTTGCATGTTTAAATCAGAAAGAAGATATCTATTAAGAGTAGCTGCAAAAGCATAAATAACTAAAGCAATTAATACATATCTAAGATATTTCTTTTTAAATAACATTTTGAAAGGATCAAAAATTCTTTGATGATTCTTAGATTCTAATATATAAGCACCTACTATCAATAAAGCTATACCGCTCATTTGTACATAACTTAATTTTTCTCCAAGAAAAATAAATGCTGATAAAGCCGCAAAACCAGGACCTAATACCCACAAAGACATTACAGTTCCAACATCAGTATGCCTCATGCTTTTATGCATAAATATGGAACCCATAACTGATAAGAGCGTTGCTATAAATACCAAAGCAAGAACTTTAAAATTTATTATATCATAATCTACAAAAAAGAATAATGGGGCTGAGACCACAAGAAAAAACAATCCAAAAACAGCAGTAAACTCCATAGCATGTTCTTTATATAATATTTTTTTAGAAATTAAAGACTCAAAAGCTGTAAAAACAGTTGCTATAAGAATAAATATTACCCACTGCTCCATTTTATTTCTTACCCTTTATCTTCTCGGCTAATTTAGCTAAATCTTTATCATCTGCCCTCTTATAATCGTGACTTGAAATATATCCTTCATATTTTTCAAAGTATTTATCAATATTAGATTTAAGAGGTTTCCACTTCTTCACATCTTTTGTTCCATGCATTGGAAATAATTTAACATGTATATGATCAACACCAAAACCTTCGAATATTAATCCAGTTCTTCCAACATCCTCCAACTTATTGTCAATTAATTTAGCAACTTTCTTACTAGCGATTATCAAATCTTTCAATACATTATCCTCTAAATCTCCAAAATAACTAGAGTAATGTTTTTTTGGTATTACAACACTAAATCCTTCAGTATTAGGAAATATAGATAAAAAAGCCAAATGCTTATCATCTTCCCAAATCTTAAAACTAGGTATTTTCCCTGCAACAATCTCACAGAAAATACACTTATCACTCATTACTTCCCATCTCCTCGGACAAATCAATCTTATTACTAAATACTGAATTATAAAATTTTTGTTTCATAATTTCTCTATTAACTTTCTCTCTCTTCAAATCTAAAGGTAACAATTTATGAAACCACCTTAAACTTTTCTTCTCTCCAGTGATAGCTCCGGATAAATCATTTATCTCTCTTGAAAATTTACTATTTCTATTGTAAATACTCATAGGTATTCTTGTAAATACTGATTTTACATGATCTCCTTCATCAGGAATTTTCGCAACCACAGGAATTCCAGATATGTTCTCAATCTCCTTAACACTCATTTCATAATCTGGATTTCTTATTTTATTTAATATCAATCCAGCAATTGGCTTACCTCTATTTCTAGCTAATTCAGCAGCTTTCAAACTACACGAAAGAGTAGGATAATCTCCAGTTGTAACAACAAATAAAGCATCTGAAGCCACCATAGCACTCAAAACCTCATCATTCAAATTAGGAGAAGAATCAATCACTACATAATCATAATTGTTTTTTATCTTGTTTATTCTATCTTTCAACTTCATACAATCAATTTCACCATGATGTAAATAACTTCCAGGAATAACATCAACACCATACTTACTATGTATTGCACTCTCAATTCTTACCTTTCCAGCCAAAACCTCATGAATTGTCTTCTCAGGTTCAACAATATCCATATGTAATCCTAAATTAGGAGCAGAATAATTTGCATCAACCAACAAAACTCTTTTACCATAATTATTAACCAAATCAGTAGCAAGCGAACTAGCTACACTAGTCTTGCCTACTCCTCCTTTTATAGAAATTATTCCTAATGTCTTGCTCATCTTTTCCTCTTGAAAGTTGTAAGTTTAAAGTAGTATAAAAGCGTTTCTAAATTTAATTATGACTTTAGGAGTTCAGAAGAACCTTGGTTCTTGAATGGACCTGCCGAGAATCGAACTCGGATCTCTTCCATGCCATGGAAAAATTCTACCATTGAAACACAGGCCCTTAAATCAAAAAAACGATGTGTTAGACACTCGTTTTTAGGATGCTCAAGGAACTAACACGCCTTAAAAGGCAGGTTTTTCTTTCAAGTTCCTTGACACAATTAGAAAAAATTAGCATTATAAATTTATCATTCTAACAAAAGAAGTAAACACATTACTGCAATACCTGCCACAAATGCAATCAACTGTAAAATATTTCTTGAGAACTTATGGGAATGTTTATGTAATTCAGGAATTAAATCACTACTTGCAATATAAATGAATCCTCCTGCAGCTATCGGAACCAATATAAATTCTATGCTTTCCATAAATCCTTGAACAAAGAAAACTAGCAAAGCTCCAACCAAAGCTAAAAGCGCAGAAAGGAAATTAGCAAACAATGCTTTACCTTTAGAAAATCCTCCATGTAATAAAACTGCGAAATCTCCTATCTCCTGAGGTATTTCATGTAAGACTACAGCAATAGTTGTAGCTAAACCTGCTTCAAAGCTTATCAAGTAACTTGCAGCAATAATCGTTCCATCAATAAAATTATGTAAACCATCACCTACTAAGTTAGTATAGGTAAAAGGATGTATATGTTTCTTATCGCTTATAATTTCAGTATGACAATGATTCCAATGAATTAGCTTTTCAAGGATAAAAAATATTAATATACCTCCAAGAATTGAAAAGCTAATACTTAAGGTCAGGCCGTTCTTCTCTACAACTTCTGGAAGTAAATGTATGAATGCATCACCAAGCAAAGCACCTGCACTAAAACTTATAAGATAAATTAAAACCTTGCTCAGCTTTTCATGCTTCACACTTAACCCAATAACTCCGACTAAACTGACTAAGCTAACAATTAACACACTAACAATCGTATAAAAAAAAGCGCCACTTATTTGCATAATCAAGTTAACTAAAGCTAATTTAAAAACCTAATTGATTGTAATTATCAATAAGAAAATGGCTAAACTATCAAGAAATACTATTCAAAAGCAGATAATTAGAAAAGAAATAGAAAATCAGCCCTCTTTCTTTACGGGGGAAGACTTATTTAAAAAAATAAAGATAAAAAATCCTGAAATAGGCATAGCCACGATATATCGTTTCCTTAAAGAATTAAGGAATAAAAGAGAGATACACCACTATTTATGCAATAGAAAAACTCTCTACTCTCTATCAAAAAAGAATCACTGCCATTTTATCTGTGAAAAATGCGGAAAAACAGAGCATATAGATATAGACAAAATAGACTTCTTAAAAAACAATATATCTGGAGAGATTTGCCACTTTCAAATCGATATAACTGGAATTTGTGATAAATGTAAAAAATAAATCTTACTTCTTAAACAAACCTTTATGGTTTATACTTCTAACAACTATAAAATAAACAAGTGCTCCAATCCAACTTCCAAATACAATCACAACTAACCATATTATTTTTTCAACATCATTTTGGAAACTTCTTTTTGCACAATCTACTATCATCCAAAGCCAGAAAAGAACTACTAATATTCCTAATATCATCATAAGTCCAAATCCAGCTGCCATAAAAGGAAACCAAAATATACTATCCATCATATTTATTACATGTAAAAGAAGTATATAAAACTAACTCAGTTCATTTTCAACCCAATTAAAATATTCTCTATTGGACTTAACATCTAACTTTATTATACATGGAATTTCATAAGAATGTAATTTCTTTATCTCTTTAACACAACCAACAAAATTCTTATTATTAGTTTTAGCAAGCATAACAATTTCCTTAGAATTCTTTATTTTACCTTTCCAATTATATAAACTCTTAATTGGAAATAAATTAGAGCATGCAATTAATTTCATTTTTAACAAATGTCTAGAAATTTTATCAGCTTCTTTATTATTCTTGCAAGGACAATAAATCAAAATCATTTTTCTTTAACTCTAGTCTCAACCTTCTTACCAAAATCCAAAACATTTTTCCCTTCATTTACAACTTTCCACATTACCTCTCTTAAATCTTTAATCTTAACTCTAACCTGTTGTGTCGTATCTCTATCTCTTATTGTAACACTTTCATCTTTCAAAGTTTCTTCATCAATTGTAATGCACATAGGAGTTCCAATCTCATCATTTCTTGCATATCTCTTTCCAATGCTTCCAGACTTATCATAATTTACATTCCACTCTTCTCTTAAGTCTTTTACAATTTTCTCAGCAATTAATTCATACTCTTCACTTTTAATTATTGGAAAAACTGCTGCTTTCACTGGAGCATATCTTGCAGGCAATCTTAAAACAATATTCTCTCTCTTAGCATCTTTATGATACGCTTTACAAAGCATAGCGAGAAAAACTCTATCCATTCCGAAAGTAGGTTCAATTACCTTCGGTAAAATCATCTTTTTACTCTTTTCATCAAAAATCTCAAAATTTGCACCAGATTCTTTTGCATGCTGTCCTAAATCATATTGACCACGATTAGCATTACCTCCAACTTCCTTACTTCCAAAAGGATATTCATAATCTAAATCAAAAGTTGCAGAAGAATAATGACTAAGTTCATCTTTCATATGCTCTCTAATTTTTATTTCTTTTTCCAATCCAAGTCTCTTAAACCATAAAACTTGTTCAGCTAGCCAATAAGCATGCCATTCATCTAATTTATTTTCTTTTACCATTTCTCCAATTGTAATTTCTTTAAGATTATTTTTTCCTTTTACCTGATTTTCAGCATCAAGCAATCTAAGCTTAACATTTTTATGCTCACTATCTAATAAATTACAATTCTTTTCTTCTGGATGAATGAAAAATTCAAATTCTCCAATTGTTAACTCTCTTAATCTAAAAATAAAATCTCTAGGAGCAATCTCATTTCTAAAGCATCTTCCAACTTGTAAAATTCCAAAAGGTAATTGCTTTCTTGCAGTTTCATGAACCAACTTAAAATCCATAAACATTGCTTGTGCAGTCTCTCCACGCAAATAAGCATCAACAGGATTCAAAGCTCCAACACTCGTCTTAAACATTAAATTAAATTCTCCCTGCGATTCATATTCGCCACCACATTCACACTTAACTTTTCCAAGTTCAGATTTATCTATCTTAGTAGCTTTTTTACATTTTTTACAAGTAACTGCGATATCTGAAAAAGAAGCCAAATGTCCAGAAGCCTTCCAAGTTTTAGGATGAGAAATAATTGAAGCTTCTATTCCCACCATATTATCTTTCTGATGAACAAAAAACTTCCAAAAGTCTTGCTTGATATTATTAAATAATTCTGAACCTAACGGACCATAATCCCAAAATCCTGAAAAACCTCCATAAACCTCACTACTTCTAAAAACGAATCCCTTTCTCTTACAAAAAACAGCCAATTCTTCAATTGTTAATTCACTGGATTCTTTCTTTTCCATATTTTCTTTTGATTGACTTTTATCCATATTATTTAACTCAACAACTTCCACCTTTAAATCTTTCTTCTCAGGTATTTTCAAAAATAAGTTAGCCTTTTTTTCAGCTTCAACTTTATCTTTCCCTAAATAAGCAATCGTCCGCGCCTTAACTTTGTTTCCAGTTCTAACACTTTCTCTTAAGTAAAAGTATTCATTTCCATTTATTTTTTTCTTAACTATGAATGCCATCAACAATCCTCCAAAGACATAACAATAAATCCTTTTTCATTAACTTATTTTTGACTAAAAAAAGTCAAATCTTTAGATCTTAAAAAATAGCTAATCTTCTTTCTAAGCTTTCTTCCAGTGTATTTTTTATTAATTTCATCCCATTCTTCTAGAATAAGAAAATCTCCTTCTTTAACTCCTTTAAAATCTTCATCATTTAATCTAATTTCAAACTTCTTTTTACCACTTAAAAGATTCTCAAAGAAACCTTTCAAAATTTTCTTTTTTATCTCCATGAATTAGGCACTACTTATAAATTTATAAATCTTCCCAATTACCCACTACATAAACTTAAAAAATAAACAAATTAGGCACTACTTTACCTTTCTAATTACATAAATAGTAAGTATTATTTTACATATTAGATAAGATTTATAAGCTCTTTTACATATAAGATAAGTAATGGGAAGGGCTCACCTTGCTAGACGTAGGATTGTTAGTTACGAAAGCAGAATTAAGACTTGTGAAGGTTATAGAAAGCACTTTGTAAATCAATTACAAGTACTAAAAAATAAATGTCTTAACCGAGAAATTTCTTACGAAGAATACGAAAATTTAGCTTCAAAAAAACAAGGCGAAAAGACCTTTGAAGAATGGATTAAATATTACGACAACTATATTTTAGAATGTAAAAATATAATTGAAAGCGAAAGAGGTATAATAAAAAGAAGCAATATAATTTCTTCTCTCGCAAGTTTCTTTTTTATTTCCATTTTCATATTATTATTTGCAACGCAAGGCGGGAAAATAATTGGTTTCGCTACGCAAGATAACTCTCAAACTTATACTGAAGATATAAATCTTAATTTAGGAAATTCTTCAAGTTATGCCTGGCAAATAAAGAATCTAGGTCAATTAACTTCTCTAAAGATTTCTGGAAAAATGTTGGATTCTGGTTCAGCAAAAATATACTTAGATGACATTTTGATTCTTGATTCAAATTCTCTCAAAGCCGAAAAAAATAAAAATAGTTTCTTAACAGGTTTCGCAGTTCAAACAGGCTACAATTCTGAAGTAACTGAAGACATCACAAATCCCACTCAAACCAAGGAGAAGGAGGTAGATAGCCCAAAAGAGGAAGTGAGCCCTTCCCCAAGCGACTCTACCTCCGCTCCTAATGAGATTTTAAATGAGATAACTTTCACAGATTACTGTCAAGATACTTGCGACTTAGAAAATTTAAACTTAAACAAATCAATCTACACAATAAGAATAGAATTAGACAATTCTGAAATAAACATCGATTCATTAAACTATCAAATAATAGAATTAGACAATATTGAGCAAGAACTCAACCAAACAGAAGATTTACTAAACAACTCAGAAATCTTAAACCTTACAGATACATTTAACCAAACACAAACAAACGAAACAATACTAAATGAAACTATATCTAATATAACTGAAATATCAAATTCCACCTTAAAACTAATAAAAGAAATACCTACTCAAAGAATATCAATAAACCAAACAATTAATCTCACTCTGACTGATTACTTTGAAAATTCTTACTTCTATGAATTTATAGGTAATAATCTAAACTCTTCCATCACTGGAGACATCATATCATTAACTCCTTTAGAAAACTTCAAAGGTGCAACAAAGGGAAAGATAATTGCCTACAGAGAAAATGAAAGTCTAGAAAGCAATGAATTCCTAGTTTTAATCTCTTCTAACACAGTCAGCATTTCAACAACAAGAAGTAAAATAACTGTTGGAGAACCAGTCAAATGGGAAAAGAATATTTCATTTGATGATGTAGAAAACTTAACTCTTTCTTTGCCTGAAAATGCTGAAAATATCAAAGTCACTGAAACTTCCAAAGAAGAAAATTCTCAAAGAGTTTCAAATACAATAACTGGTAATGTAATAAGTAATTTCAACTCGAACAAACCTAGCTTCTTCAAAAACTTCTTTAATAAATTAAGAAGCGCATTCACAGGATATGCTATATCTGACTCTTCAGAACAAGTCAATCCTGAAGTTAATATAATTCTTGATGACAATTCCAAGGATTATACAATTGAATACGAAACCGAAGCTCCAACTTCACAAGAAAAAGAAACTGAAGCAGGAAAAGAAATCTTAATTTCTGGTCCAGATTCTTTACATTACACAGACGTAATAGCTTCAACAAATATACCAAATTCTATTCCGATTAGCTCTTCTGAAAACATTAAGCTTTTCTGGCACAACTATGAAAACAATTCAATTCAATTAAAAGAAGTTAATAATATTTCAGAAACAAATCTAATAGAAAACTCTGAAATACCAGTTTCAAACATACCTTACATCAATTTAGAAAATAATTTTACAAATTTAACAAACTCAATACAAAACCAAAATTACATTCTACAGGAAATGCCTTTTGATTCTTACGACTTAGATGGAAATGGAAACCTTGATTACATTGAATGGGTAGTTCCACATTTATCAAATCAAACATTCACTCTTATTTTCTCAAGAGAAAATAGTTCAACACCTGGAAATAATATTAGCATCGAAGGCTTAGCCAATTCCCAATATTCCCACTTATCTACTGATAAAACATCTTCTGTTCATGAAATAAGCGATAATATAATTGCCTACTATCCTTTTGACAAAGATGATGCAACCACTTCATATGATTTTGCAAATAATTACAATGGTACATTTATAGCTAACAATATAACTAACTCAACAAACTGTGTAATTAATAATTGCTTCCAATTAAACGGAGCAGGGGATTATATAAGTGTAGACCTTATTCCTATAGACTGGACAAATAGAAACTGGTCAGCGAGTGTCTGGGCAAGACTAGATGCAGATGCAGCTGCCGGAATAGGTATCTTTACAAATAGACCTGGAAATGCTGAATGGGTTACTTTAGGTTATACCTCTCAAAATTTTATAGGAGTTGAACTGGGTAATGGTATAGGTCAAATAGATACAACTATAAATCCTGCAGGGACTGGCTGGCAATATTATACTTTAGTAAAAAATGATTCGGGTCTGGGCCTATACATAAACACAACATATTATCATTTAACAAACACTCCTGGAAGCATAGGAGCTCCAGACACATTGATAAGTATTGGTGACTGGTTTAACGGTGGTCAAACCTGGAAAGGAGCCATTGATGAATTTATGTTCCTAAACATTTCATTAAATGATACCCAAGTTTCTCAAATATATCAAAACACTTCAAGAAGATATGTCTCATCAGGTATTCAGGAAATAAGAGCTTTCAACATAACCTCAAATGTAAATAATTTCAACCTTTCTCTTCAAAACTATAATAGAAAATTTGGAACCAATATCAGCGCTAGAATAGGAACTTGGGACATTTCATATGACTACAACACTTCAGATATAGATTCATCTTTAAATTTGCTTGGAGCATATTTCAATTTTGATAATCGTTCAAATTTAAATGAAAATCAAACTCTTGCAGTAGACAGAAGAAGTCTTCACAACGGGACAATAATTGGAGGCAACACAACAATAACTGATTCTGTTTATGACAGAGCATTGCAATTTGACGGCTCAGGAGATTATGTTAACGTTCCGGCTTCTTCAGATTCAAGACTTAACTTAATGACTCAAGGGACACTAATGGCTTGGATAAAACCTTCCTCTTTAGGCGCACAAAGAGAAGGAATAATTGAAAGGACAACAAACAGTTACGCTTTTGGAATTGATACTGCTCAAGCTATAAGCTGTGGAAAATATGGAATAGATGAATTACTTGGCGGAACAGTCACTGCAGGTGTCTGGCAGCATGTTGTGTGTACAATAAATGCAGGTAATGTTACAATATATTTAGATGGTTCAGTTGTTGCTTCAGATACAAAAGCAACTTGGGACTCTTCATCAACAGCAGTAAAAATAGGAACAGATGGAGTATCTCCTGGCGCAACAGCAAAAGATTTCCAAGGATCAATCGACGAAGTTATGATTTTCAATCGTTCTTTAACAGCTGGAGAAGTTTCAGAGATTTATGTTAAAGGACGTGCACTCTGGACTTTTACAGACTATCAAAACATTACTGCAAGAAATAGTAACGATAACTGGTCATTAAACAATTTTACAATTCCCACAACAGCAACTCATGTCCTTCCAAACTTTCTTTTAACATCAGATTCAAATAGATTCTTCACTCCGATACTGCAAGCAACAACAACAAATCCTGCTAATGCAACAACAGACTATCTAATAACACCAGACACAACCTCACCAGTAATAACAATAAACTTCCCAGCCAACACTACTTACAGCACAATTCATCTACCTCTAATGTTCAATGTGAGCTTGAATGAGCAAGGTTCAGCAAAATATTCTTTAGATAATGGATTGAATAATTATACTCTTCTAAATTCTACTGGAGGAACAATAGGATCAATGCTTAACAGAAGCAATGGAAGCATAGCTGCAGGAAGCTACACTTTCAAAGTTTATGCTAATGACACTGCTGGAAATAATAACAATACAGCGAATGTTACATTCAGTATAGACTTAACAAGCCCAATTGTTACAATAATAAATCCACAGACTGCATTTTACAATTCATCCTCTATAACTTTCAATGTAAGTCTGAATGAAAATGGTTCTGTTAGATATTCATTAGATAATGGATTAACAAACTATTCTATGACTGGAAATGCATCCGGAACAGGCTTCAATGCAACAAATACTTCAATAGCTGATGGAACATATAACTTCAAAGTATATTCAAATGATACTGCTGGAAATACTAATTTAACATCAAATATTACTTTCTATGTAGATACAACAAAACCTGCAATTTCATTTATAGGAAATACTCCTGCAGATGCTTCTTCGCAATCAGCAACAGCAATAGTAGTAAATGTTTCATCTAATGGTTCATTGTCAGGCTTATCAGACCCAGACCACTATGTCGTAACAAACTTTGACAATTCACTTGTAGGCTGGTGGACAATGGATGATTTAAATGCGAGCAGCGATCCCATTGATTTAACTGGAATAAATAATGGTTCTGCTAAAAATGGAGCTTCACAGAACTCAAGCCAAGGTTCTGGAAGATTCGGAAAAAGTTTTGTATTTGATGGTGGCGATGATTGGGTTAGCGTCCCCGCTATTTCCCTTGCTCCTCCACAAGAATTTACTTTTTCTTTTTGGATAAAAAGAAATGAATTAACATCTAATAACTGGAAAACTTTAATAGGTTTCGGAGGAGGAGATGGTATTTTTATTACTCAAACTACAAATAAACTCTATTTTGAGAGTTCTTCGCCAACTACGTACACCGATCTCACGATTGATACTACTAATTGGTTTCATATAGTTATAAGTCAGAATAGCAGTAATGTAAGTAGTGCTTATTTAAATGGTATTAAATCTAGTATTAATCCAACAAGAACATCGAGTTTTAATGTCATATCTATCAACAGCCCAGGAAGAGCAGTGGAGTATTTCAATGGTTCGATGGATGAAATTATGATTTTCAATAGATCTTTATCCTTAGCAGAAATAAAGTCATTATACAATGCTTCTGCAAATAAATATTATAATAACTTCACAAACCTATCAACTGGTTCCCATTCATTCACATCTTATGCAGTTGATTCAGCAGCAAATAGAAACAGCAGATCAAGAACTGTAACAATAAGTTCAGGTAATACTGCACCAGTTATAACAAATGTTACTATCTCTTCCTCATTCTCAATAACTGAAAACTCTTTCACTTCTGCAAAATTAAACTTTACAGTCTATGATGCTGACGGTTTTACAGATATAAATGGAAGCAACGCTAAAGCTTCATTTAATAGAACTCTTGAAACAACAAGAAAAGATCCTTCATGTATAAACACTGCTAATTGGTCAACAAACTATGCTAATTTCTCATGTACAGTTAATATATGGTATTTTGATGGTTCTGGTGATTGGACAGTTAATGCATCTATCGGCGATTTAAGCAGTGCGAATGCAGTTAATCAAACTGGATTATTCACTCTAGGTCAAACTTCAGCATTTGTAACTAGTCCGGGTAATTTAACATTTGGAACATTATCTAGGGGGGCATCTAACCAAACAGCATCAAACGATCCTCTTCTTTTGAATAATACTGGTAACAAGAACATTACTGCAGGTAATGTTCAGATTAATGCAACAGACTTGATAGGAGAAACGAATGCAGCCTATAGAATCTATGCGGCTAATATCTCTGTAGGAATCTTCACTGGAAGCAATAAAGAATGCGATATTGGAATTAATGGGAACGCTTCAAGTATGAATAAAAGCTATTTTAACGCCGTAAACCAATCTATTCTTCTTGTAGGTAATCATTCTACTAATGATGGTTCAACAGGCCAAGAACAATTGTACTTCTGCATAAGAACAATTGGAACTGAAAACATAGGACAAGCGTATTCTACAAACACCACTCAAGGTCCTTGGACAATAAAAATATTAGCAGTAGCATTTGCATTTGGCTCTCTTTCAAGAAAGAAGAAGAAAATAACTAAAGATAAATTGCTAAAAGCATTATTAATAACTAAAACAGAAATAACAATTAAAGAATCAGTTCCACAATCTGAAGTAATAAATATCTTATTTGAAGAAATACAAAAGAAATACTCCATTACCAAACAAGAATTACTTCAAATTATAAATGAAAATATAAATGATACTATTCCTGTAAGTATATTTACAAAAGGTCTTGGAGGATTAGAAGCAGTATGTAAATATCTTAAAGAAAACAAAGGTCTAAGTTATGTGGAAATTGCTAGATTGTTGAATAGAGATCAAAGAACTATCTGGACTGCATATAATAAAGCGAGTAAAAAGATAAGTTATAGCTTAGAGATAAATGAAAACACTCCATTACTTCCACTTTCATTCATTGGAAATAGAGATCATACTATAATTGAATCATCTATAATATATCTTAAAGAAAAAGGTCTAAAATATGTGGAAATTGCTAAGTTATTGAATAGGGATCAAAGAAATATTTGGACAACATACAAAAAAGCAACAGAAAATAGAGAAGAAAAAGAATACATCGCACCACAGTAAGGTTTAAATATAAAAATATGTGATTAATGGAGTGATGGAAAACAAAAAAAGAGGAGCTAGTTTTATTTTTGGATTTTTACTATTTTCAATTTTAATGATTTCATTCGTTTCAGCAGATTTATCAGATTTTTTTAGTTCTATAACGGGTAGAGCAACAAGTCAAAATGTTGGATTAAATATTAGCATAGCAGGTACTCCTCCAAATATAACTATGGTGATTATTAATGCAGCTCCTTCTATTACTGAAAATGGAGTTACATTAGTAATGTTAAATTTCACTGTACACGATGTAGATGGTTTTACCAATATTAATGGAACTAACGCTAAAGCACAGTTCAATAAAACAAATGAAGTAACTAGACAATCAAATTCAACTGGTTGCGTAGGCACTGCTAATTTTTCAACCGACTATGCAAACTTTACTTGTTCTATAGCAATTAACTATTTTGACGCATCTGGACTTTGGTCTGTTAATGTGTCTGCAGGAGACTTAAGTAGTACAAACGTAGTTAATCATACAGCAACATTCACTCTTGGTCAAACTTCTGCCTTTGTATCTAGTCCAGGTAACTTGACTTTCGCAACACTATCTAGAGGTTCATCTAACCAGACTTCAAATAACGATCCTCTTCTTTTAAACAACACAGGTAACAAGAACATTACTGCAGGTAATGTTCAAATTAACGCAACAGACTTGATAGGAGAAACAAACGCAGTATATGGTATTTGGGCTGCTAATATATCTGTAGGAGTTACAACTGGAAGTAGTGGAGAATGTGATATTTCTGGCGGATTAAACAACGCAACTAGTATGAATAAAAGCATATTTACTAGTATAAATCAATCAAGACTCCTTATAGGAAATCATTCTGCTAATGATGGTTCAACAGGTCAAGAACAGCTATACTTCTGTATAAGAACAATTGGAACTGAAATAATCTCTCAAGCTTATACAACAAATACTACTCAAGGTCCTTGGACAATTAAAATAGTTTAAAAATGGAAATCAATAAATCAATAAATCTTGCATTGTTTTCTCTTTTAGCTCTAGCTTTAACACTCTCATTTGTTTCAGCATCAGGAGTCACTTCATTTTACTGGGATGGAGATAACGAAAGACCACTTTACCTTCAACCAGGAGAATCAAAGGAAATATTTTTTGAATTGCAGAACATGGTTGGGACTGATGATCTTAATTTTAAAGTAAGTATAACTAAAGGAGCTGAATTTATTGAATTAATTGATTCAAATGAAGTTTACAATGTCCCAGCACAAACTCAAAACATCAAAGTAAATATAAAAGTTACTATGCCTGCAACAGCCAAAATAGGAGAGAGACATAATGTTATCTTATCTTTCTCAGCAGTAAACCCTTCAGCCTCTGGATTTAGCTTAGGAAGCGTATTTGACAAGTCATTCGATATAGTAGTGCCAACAGAAAAAACAATCATAGAAGAAAAACCAGTAAAATCTAATAATTCTTATATTTACATGTTAGTGGGAATAATAATTTTGATTGCAATAATTATTTGGTTTGTTAGAAAGTCAAAGAATAAATAATTATATTCTATTCTAAACACATTTAAATATAAATGGCCTCATAAAAAGATATGAAACAATATACTAATTGTCTGATAATATTACTATTGATTATAATATTATCTACAAATTCATCTAGTATCTCTTCTTCAAATAATACTATTACTGGAAAGGCCATTACGGGCAAAGCAACAGTACAATATGCTTCTATATCTGTTCAAATTACTGCTCTTTTACCAAATACTGCTCTAATAAGCCCGAGAAACGTGACTTATTTTACGAAAGAGAACATCCTTCTAAATTATACTTCAGTTAATGAAATGGCTTTTTGGTATGCTTTAGATGGTGGTACAAACATAACTATCACTGCTCCGATTTTATTTAATATATCTTCAAATGGCGCTCATTCCCTACGCATCTATGCCAATGATACTGATAATAATGTTGTTGTTAAAAATATTAATTTTACAATAAATAATACTAGATTTAATGTTAGTTATAATGAATTTATAACTGAAGGAGAAACAACTGATTTTTATGACTACGGTTATGAAGAAATTCAAAATTTAAGCAATATATCTTTAGAAAAAAGCAATTTTGGGAAGATTAATTTCCAGGAAACAATCAATCTTACACAATGCTCTAATAACTTATGCGACCTATCAAATAATGTGAATATAAGTTTTAATAGAATTGAATTAAACTCCTCAGCCTTGCCTAACTTCAACAAATCGGCAATTCTAACGCTATATAACTTAACTTTTTCAAACCCGAGAATACTAAAAGATGGGTCTTTATGTTCATCAAGTGAATGTGCAAAGATAACTTATTCTTCAGGAACATTAACCTTTAATGTAACTTCATTCTCGACATATTCTGCAGAAGAAACTACTTCATCTTCAGGAAGTGGAGATTCAGGAGGAAGTAGCTCCTCTAGCAGCAGTTCTGGTAGTTCTTCAGAGGGTTCTGGAGCAGGAGGAATAGCACAAAACCCTCCATTTACAGTCCAACCAGATAATCTAGCTGTTAATTTAAAGAAAGGAGAATTAACTAAATATAATTTAACTATAATTAATTCCAACAGATCAGATATTTCTATCGAATTATCCTCCAACTTAGAAAATATACTGGTAATTAATGAAAAATCATTTAACTTAACAAAAGGGCAATCAAAAGAGATTAACTTAAATTTCATAGCTGGTGAAAACTTATCAGAAGATAACTACATAGGAAATATACTAATAAAATCTAGAATTGCAGATATTAGTGTACCGGTTTCTATAACTATCAGTTCGGTAAAGTCTTTATTTGATGTTAAAATAAGTATCAAAAATAGCCATCTTACTGCATCTCCTGGAGAAGACCTTATCTCTTCATTAAAATTATATAATTTAGGTGAAAAAGAAACTCAAGTTAAAGCAACTTACTACCTCAAAGATCAGTATAATAAAATCATACTAACTGAAAATGAAACTCTCTATGTAAATAAAGAATTATCTTTAGAAAAGGTATTCAAACTTCCAGATAATGTTAGGTCTGGGCAGCATATATTATATGTGACCATTGAATATGACCAAGAAATTGCTAGCAGTAGTGTCTGGTTTACAGTCAAAAGTCAAAAGGAGATAACTCTGGAGAGATTAAAAATACCTCTCCTAACCATTATTTCCCTTATAATAATCGGATTAATACTAATAAGAATTCTAAAGAAAAAATAAAATAATATTTAAAAGTATAAAAAATAAAAGTGTGAAGTTACTTCAATCCGCCCATTCTACAAACAGTTGTTCCGCAGTCAGGACACTTTCCTTTTGCAATTTTAGTGCCTTTTGAAGTCTTAGATTCTACAGGATTCTTGATGTCAACTTTCTTCTTGCACTTTACGCAATAACCTTGTGTTGCCATTTTAACCTCCTTATACCTTCCTATATAGAGATAAAATTCCACCCTTATAAACTTATTCACTCGAGAAAATAGGAGATATAAGCTTAAAAAGAGGTAAATGATGAATTTTTATGGTTCTGACATTTAATCAGATTCATAGAAAAGCTTTAGAAAATGGAAGAGTTATCGAACAAAAAAAAGCTTTAGAAATTCTAAAAGATATAGAAATACTCTCAAGAAGAGTAGGAACGCATATAAAATTAGACAATAAGCAATTGAAAGTAGAGTTATCTGGAGGTTTAGCAATCCCTCTAACTATCTCTCAAAGTCCAGATATTTCTAAATTTTTAGGTCTTCCGGTTGAACAAAAAGGAATTTATAGAAATCATAATGCATTTCATTTGAGTATGTATGCTCCAGAACTTTTAAATCTTGAAAGAGTTTTAACAAATCCTTCTCATACTCCAAGTAAATATACCTTAGTAACTCACTTATTTAGTACTGGTTTAAAAGCAATACATTGGAAAGTTGATAGATATGAAAAAATAACTGCAAAGCAAGCTATTGATGAAAAAGTCCATAATTTAAGGTTTGTAGAAATAGATAAAGCGGGAGATATCCTCTGGCCTCATAAAACAAGACTAAGCTATCTTGATGTTTATCCATTTTTCTATGAAACAAGAGAAGGAAAAAAAGTAACTCCCTGGCATAATAATCAGTTTGCAATAATGGAAGATCATAAAATTTTATCAGCTAGTGAAGTAAAAGTAACTTCTTGGGATAAACAAGATTTAAGCCTACCGGCAAGTCTGTACTCACCAATTGAATTAAAAATAGGTTACTTCACAATCAGAATCGCAGGGTTACCTTGGATAAGACTAGTAAAGGAAAAAAGGAAAAAACAAGATGATGTAGATAGACATGATCTTGGAATAATTGATAGATATCTTAATATACAAAAAGCACAGGGAGGGAATTGAACCCCCGAATACTCGGGTTGCAGCCGAGCGCGTTAACCACTTCGCCACCTGTGCGTACATCTGAGTTTAATACTAATGACTTATAAATATTTACTCCAAGCATAAAAGCAAGAGATATTCAAATCCTATAAAACGAAGCGCTCCCGACAGGATTTGAACCTGCGACCCTCAGATTAGAAGTCTGATGCTCTATCCAGGCTGAGCTACGGGAGCATAGCCTAACTCTATAATCACAAAAAGACGTTATTTAAAACTTTAGCTTCCTTGAAGCTAAATGGGCTAAAGATTATTTATAATCTTTAGAATTACCTATATGCTTAATGATGTATAGATATGAACCTATCATTACCATTATTAGAAATCTTCTTTCCCAGCCTATAAGAATAAATTGCTCTTACACAATAAAATAAAACTGCCAAAGCAATAAACATAATAAAAAAGTAATTTGTTGCAGTGATTTTATCTTCTCCTATTGTACTACCAGTAATACTTCCCGATGAGACAGTAATAGGAACTCTAGCTCTTCGCTCATTAATTCCATCATCTGCTAATATTGTGAGAAATAAACTATCTTTTACCTCTTTATTAAATGGAATTGATAATGTATAATCCATTTCCTTTCCAGCTTGAAGAATTACGCTTTCCCTTCCAGATTTGATTACCTTTGTAGCTTCATCATGGATAAAATAATTTATTTCTAATTCATGATTATCACCAGAATTATCTTTAATACTATAACTAACATCGATAAAGTTAGACCTAATATCATAACTATTTATATCTAAAGAAAAACCCTCTCCAACATCTTTACTATCGCTCAGCTTTAATCTAGCATCCTGAACTATAGAACCAGTAAAACCTTGTTCAGTATTTAACTGAATGAAAAAAATAGCTCCAGTAAATAACATAAGGCCTAAAAATATAGCTATAACTCTTTCTCTTACCATTATTATAAATAGATTAAGTTTCTTATAAACCTTATGCGTAAGCATCTCGGAATCTATATAAAAGCTAGTTTCTTAATTCAATAATGGAAGATATAAAAGTAACCTTCTTAGGAACAGGAAGCGCGGTGCCTAGTCCTACAAGAAACCACACAGCAATCTTAGCTCAACTACTAAATGAATCAATTCTAATTGATTGTGGAGAAGGAACTCAGATTCAATTTAGAAAAGCAGCCATTAGTCCTCATAAACTAACAAAACTACTTATCACACACTGGCACGGAGACCACATCCTAGGAATCCCAGGTTTATTTCAAACACTAGCATTATCAGATTATTCAAAGACATTAGAGATATATGGACCAAAAGGCTCAAAAGATTTTATGAATAGCATTAACATTCTTTTAGGACATCATAAAATAGCATATAAATTGCACGAAGTAAATCCTGGCAAGATATTTGAAAATGAAAACTACTTTATTGAAGCTTCTGCTATGTCTCATGGCACTCCTTCTCTAGCATATTCTATAGTTTTAAAAGACAAATTAAGACTAGACAAAAACAAGCTAAAAAAGCTAAAAATTCCAAATTCTCCAATAATGAGGGAATTATTGAAAGGAAAAAACATAAAGATAGAAAATAAAACAATTAAATCTAAGCAAGTAACTTACAAAGAAAAAGGAAAGAAATTAACAATTATTCTAGACACTCTATTCAATAAAAATGCCATAAGTATTGCAAAAGATTCAGACCTACTGATAGCTGAATCAAGCTTTTTAGAAAGTTCGGAAAAAGGAGCAAAACTAGCAAATGATTACAAACACTTAACTGCAAAACAGTCAGCAACTATAGCGAAACAATCAAAATCAAAGAAATTAATTTTAACACATATTTCTGAAAGACACAGTAATGATTCACAACCACTAAAAGAAGAAGCAAAGAAAGTCTTCAAAAACACTGAAATCGCACATGACCTGGAAGTCATTACTATTTAAAATAATTATCTTGGAAGTCTTTAGGCAAACTCTCTAAAGGAGTTTTAGTCAATTTCGCGGCAAATTGATGCAAATATCTTTCTTCATTATAATCCCTGCTCATCATATCTAATTTATCTGGAAAATAAATAAAATTATTAACAACGGCCAAAGCAGGTACAATTACATGACCTAATTCGTGTGCTAATACATATTCTCTTAACCTGGATTTAAGAGAAAGGCGAATAATACCGAAAAGTTCTCCAGAATGGTTGCTAATATATCCCCATTCTTCTCTAAAATCTGCTTCATCTTGAATAATAAATCCGATATGGCTTCCTAACTTGGAAAGTCCTGAAAAATCAACATATTTAATTCTAGAATTAACTAATCTAGCTAACTCATCTGAAGAAGGCAATTCTTTTACTTGACCAAAACTTCGAGCAAATTCTTCTAAAGAAGGATATTTTCTCATTAAAGTTAAACAATCTCTTCTTACATTTTCATGCATAAAAAAATATTCATAAAAGGCTATTTAAGTATTATTGCAAAGTCCAAACTAATCTAAAACCCATATAAGTTGAACTTACAGGTAAATCAATAATAAACCTAAATTACTTGTTCAGCGAGTGAGAAGTTGAAGCAGGTGAGATAAAGATTATTGTATCGCCTCTTAAGAAGGTTATACCAATATTTTTCTTTACTCCTCCATTTTCTAGTTCTTTAGCGTTGTCAAGAACAACATTGATGTGTATATCAAACGCCATCAATGTGCCTACAAACTGCTTGTCACCTTTTAATTGAACAAGGACTTCTTTTCCCTTTGATGCGTTCAAAAGGTCTAGAGGTCTCTCAATTTTTGTGGCCATATTTCTTTTTCATTTCATTCATATTTAAACTTATCGCAACTAAAATACCTATTTTTCCACTGGAGAAAAATACTCAAATATTTCCGAAGGAAATCTTTATACTTGAAGATTCATGAGAATAGAAGGTTAAAGATTTCCCTAGGGAAATCTTTATATACCATATTTCTAACTCATATTTATGAACCGAGGAAGAAAAATATCAGGCGGAAGATATCATAAGCAGAAGAAGAGTAAGCTCTATGCTAGATCAGGTCAAGCAAGACATGCAACATTAGGCGAGCCTAAAACAAAGCAAATAAGAATAAGATCTGGAAAAATGAAAACAATTACTCTTAAAGCAGATACAATTAACATTATGGAAAATGGTAAATCTAAACAAGCAAAAATAATCAATGTAATAGAAACTCCTCAAAACAAATTCTTTTCAAGACAAAACAGGCTTTTAAAATCAGCAATAATTGAAACATCTCTAGGAAAAGCTAGAATAACCAATCGTCCAAATCAAGAAGGTCAAATTAACGGCATCTTAATAAAAGAATGAACATAGAACAAATAGCCTCTAGAATATCTGAATTAACAGGTGAAATGGTAAGCCCTGCTCAAATTACAAATCTTCCAATTCAAAAAGCAGGAAATGAGGGATTCAAACCAATAAATTCTAAATTAGAAGTTTTAGCAGATCATACTGGTAAACCGTATTGTGTAAACTTCCATACAACTGGGAGAAAATTTAATACTTATCAAGCATCAACATATAATGCAAAATCATTACTGGAAGCATGGACTGGAATATTAACAACCTTTGAAGATATGCTAATTAATCCTACTATATATCGTAAATTTGGAGATGAATTGTTAGACTCTCGATAATTTTCTCGTCTATATCTAAAAACACCTACCGAAAGCCTTAAATACTCTCCTTTGACATAAGCTTTTAAACCTTTTGGTAAAAATTCTATGAGCTATGTAAAAAGATGCCCTGAATGTGGAAGCGTAAACTTAACTTACGACGATCACAAAGGAGAAATAATTTGTAATGAATGCGGACTTATTGTAGAAGAAAAAATGGTTGACACTGGCCAGGATATGGGTGGGCAATTTGACAAATCTGACAAGAAAGGTCGTGGTGGTGCTCCTATGTCTATGCAAAAATTCGATAAGGGTCTTACAACAAACGTAGGAGAAATCTCGGACATTTACAGATTAGAAGCAGGTCAAACAAGAAAATTCCTTCGTTTAAAGAAATGGCAGGAAAGAGTATCAACTTCTATTGAAAGAAACCTTAGATTAGCAATGGCTGAATTAAGACGTGTAGCCTCATTCCTAAGCCTACCATCAGTAGTAAGAGATGAAGCATCGAGAGTATACAACTATGTTTTGCAAAGAGGTCTCGTAAGAGGAAGATCTATGGAATCAGTAATTGCTGCTTGTATTTATGCAGCCTGTCGTTCATATAACATTCCTAGAACATTAGATGAAATCGCTTCAGCATCCGATGTAGAAAGAAAAGAAATAGGTAGAACATATCGTTTCATAGTAAGAAAGATAAAAATAAAAGTCACGCCTAGCTCTCCAAAAGACTATATCTCTCGTTTCTCTTCAATCTTACACTTATCTCCAAAAGCACAAAATGAAGCCCTTAAAATCTTAAAAAGAGCAGATGTATCTGAATTAACCTCCGGCCGTGGACCTGCAGGAATAGCAGCAGCAGCACTATACGTAGCAGCCTTAATCAATGATGAAAAGAAAACACAAAGAGAAGTAGCCGATGTAGCAGGCATAACTGAAGTCACAATAAGAAACAGATACAAAGAATTAATAGACAGATTAAAACTTGAAGATAAGTTAAAAGCAAAGGTTCTAGCAGTTGATAAGACAAAGAAAAAAGAGTGAAATTACACCACCTAAAAGTTTATAACAGTTTATTTGCCAGCTTAACGAAATGAAAGATAAAACAGTCATTAGTCTAGGCGGTTCTTTGATCGTACCAGTTCTAGGTGAAATCGTTCCAGACTCAGGGACAAATGTTGATTTCGAATATCTAAAAGAGTTTAGTACATTAATAAGGAGGTATACTAAAGATCAACAATTCTACTTAATAGCTGGTGGAGGTATAACTGCTAGAAGCTACATTAATGCAGCTAAATTGGTAAACCCTAATATAACTAAAGAAGATGAAGATTGGATAGGTATTCATGCGACAAGAAACAATGCGCAATTTGTAAGAACAATATTTCAAGATATAGCTAGACCTGAAATAGTAACTTTCCCTGGAAGAAAATTAGAAACAAATTATCCAGTAGTTGTTGGAGCAGGTTATAAACCTGGAAACAGCACAGATTACATAGCTGTAAAGATGGCCCAGGTAAATGGAGTTAAGAGAGTTATTAACTTAAGTAATATTCCTTACGCCTATGATAAAGACCCAAAAAAACATACTGATGCCAAAAGATTAATAGATATTCATTGGGGAGATTTTAGAAAAATAGTTGGAGATAAATGGATACCAGGGATGAATACTCCTTTCGACCCCATAGCAAGTATATTAGCAGAAGAACATAATATGACTGTAATAATAGCAGACGGAAAAAACCTTAGTAATCTTGAAGCTATTCTTTCTGGAAGAGCATACCGAGGAACAACGATTTCTCCAAAGAGATAATCTAATTGCTTTTACTTTAATCTAAACATTTAAAATACTTCTAATCTCACCTTAATTGTGCGGGGATGCCGGAGTGGTCTAACGGGTGGGATTTAGGCTCCCATGGCTTAGTGCCTTCCAAGGTTCGAATCCTTGTCCCCGCATTTTAATTTCTAAGAATTATTTCTTAACGATCTCTTTACTTCCAAGCTTAATTGTTGCGCCTTCTAACAGCTTTCCAACTCTTTGGTCTAATCCTAAAGAAACAAGAACAACATCATCTAGATCATAATCAAGATTTATTATAAGTAAATCTCCAGATACTTTAAAACTACCAATCTTGTTCGCATTAAAATAAACTCCTTTATTATTTATTAATACTCCTGATTCTTTATCATTTAAATATACTAAATATGACTTCCCTCCACTCAAACTAAATTCCTCATCAAAACTTAATTTATCCTCAACGACAGGAACATTACTAACTTGATTATTACTAGCAGACGTAGAATCAATAGTTGAACCAGTTGCTGAAAGTTGAGCATCTGCTTTCTTTGGATTAACAATACTCAATGCTTTTCCATAAACTTCAGCTTTCAAATAAAGAAACTCAGCTTTATGTTCGTTATAAAATAAATGTTTTACAACAAATGAATCAATATCGTCAACTATTTTTTTAACTATATTTTTCAAATCACCGTTATCTACTAAAGCATTAGTATTTGTCTTTATATCGTTAACTTTCAATTTTATTTTCTCACTATCTTCAGCTTTTATATAAAGTTCAGCATTATCCTTTCCGAGATTTGCAATCTGTTCTTTACTTAATTTATCCAAAGTTTCATTCCTTGCGCCAATATTCTTAACTGCGTTTGTATCTATCAAAGCATTATTTACGCTCTGCTTATCAAGCCAGCACTGCTTATTATCATCACACTTTCCTACTGCTTGATATCTTTCAGAATTAGTTGAAGCACCTGGATTACTACTTGCACATATCCTAACTATTCCTCTCTTGTATATTTGAGGTAGTCCTGCTTCTTCTCCAGCAAATTGAGGATTTGTATTTGCTAATGCGCCTTTCAAATCAGGAGTTCCGTATATACACTCTTCAGCATTCTGAATATTTGTATTTTGAAGCTGATCTTTAACATACTCATCCTTAAGATAATTCAAACCAAAATCAGTTGTAACTTGCTTAAATCCGCAATACTCTCTATCATTTATTCTTACACACAACTCTTTATATCCTTCTGGAGCTGTAAAGTCTTTTGCTTTATCTACTGTCTGCCCTAATCCAATAAAACCAGATTCAACTTGTATAGTTGGATTTGCAAAATATTCACTAGATGTAGGAGGATTCTTCAAATAAATATTATACTGAACTCCCCTATCCTTTCCTGCAAATATATGATAAAATACTTTATACTGTGCAGTTGGAGGAATGGTAGTATCTGTAAATCTAATTGAATCAAACTGTGCGAAAAACTGAGGAGGACTATCTGGCTCAACTAAATTCTTAAAGGACTTAGGAGACTGTGAAGAAACAAAACTCTTACAAACCAAAGCACCAACTTCCACACTTGATCTTGCTTGAAATGCTTTTAATGAATTAACTGCATAGCTCTGAGTAAAGAAGTCTACTGATTTCTTAGTATTATCAAAAGCAGTTTTAGTAGTAAGATACTCTCCACCATTTCTTACTTCTCCTCCAGCTTTTCCTGAATAAAGCGATTCAACTACTTTAGGAACTAAAACATTAGCTAATGGACTAAACTGTCTCCAGAAGAAATCACACATATAAATAGAATGTATCTGATCACAAACTCCAATCAACTTTCCAGTCTTCAAGTTCTCCTGCAAACAACTTCTATAAGATTTCATAACGCTCAAATATCCATCAACACCTGCCTGTATACCTGATAAACAAACGGGTGCAATTATTCCTTCTTGAGCATTTGGTAAACATAGCAATGCTCCTCCAACAATTCCGGTCTGAATTACATCATCAACTTGATACTTCCCTCCAAAATTACATCTACTTGCAGGACATATAACTGGATCACAAACATTAAACAATAACTTACAATCTTCAGGTTTCATAAAGTCTTGACACTGCATTCCTGAAACAGCAGCCATTCTTTCTCCAACTCTCATCTTCTGGCCATTAACACTTACAACACTACTTCCTCTCTGACTAGCAGCCTCAATAAGTGCTTGTTTAGCTTTAGAAATTAAACTTCTCGATTTATCTGCAGCCAATCCAAGAACAGGTTCATTATCATTAACTCCGACATGGATTGTCTGACATTCATCTTTAGAATCAATAGTAGAATCATCTCCAACATTACATATATCAAATACTCTTGGTGCTCCAGATTTATCATAATTCACTTGCTGATTACCAACTCCAAGAGTAGGTTTAACATTAACATACCAACCCTCTATTATATCAAATGGAACTGTAGCAGCAAAACCATCATAAGTCCCACTTCCAAAATATCTAACTTCTTGATTCGCAGATATAATTGGATTTCCAAACTTCTGCGCACCAGTATCTTTTATCTGTGCTACTTTATAACTAGCTAAAAATGCATTTACATTATTACCGTCTTTAGGTTGACCAGTTATTTCTATTTTATCATTAGTTTCAGTAATATTGTAGACTTGTTGTCCTTGTAAAACTCCTTTGCCATCTAGAGTTCCAACAACCATAAATTTCTGAGGATTTGTATACCCTTCAGAATTTCCATTTTTGTCATATATAGCTTTACTTCCTATTAAAAATGAAACTGCGCTAGGTTTAACATCAACAGGTAAAGCCTTAATTTCTTTTCCTTCAACTTTGCCATCAGACAACTTGTAAACTCTTGTTCTTGCAACATTCGCATTAGGTAAATCACCAATTTTACCAGCACTATCACCAGTAAGACTATTACTAACAAGTTGAGATTGACTAGCGAGCTCAGTCATTTCTCTACTAGCTTTAATTTTATTACTGACTAAATCATAATCACTATTAACTTTATCTTGATTAACAGAAAGACCTTTACTCTTTAATATTGAATTATATTCTAGTTCCCTTAAATCACTATAGGTAATATATTTCAAAGTCTTCTCATCAGTTGGAACATCCAATCCTTGATTCTTCAACTTTTGAGCATAAGCTAATTTAGCCTTATCAACATTAACAGTTGATTCCAAAACACCCTTAGTAACAATACTAGGATCTTTTTCTACTTGAGCTATATTCTCATTAACTTTCGTCAAAGCATCTGTTCTAGTTTTAACATCTGCATTTATTTTATCAGCTTCACCATTATAACATTGAGTCATACTAGTATATCCTTTCTCTTTCTTAGCAACCATCTGTCCGCACTTCTCAGTCCATCCTCCAGGTCCAGTCATTGTCTGTTGTCTAGCAAGTGCTTCTCCTCCAACACCATCAAGCAAATTCTTTATAGTTAAAACTCCAGCAGTAGCAAAACAAGCTGTTTTCAATCCAGTAACTACTTTTCCAAGACTCTTAGAAATCTTTTCCCAATTCTCAATGCTCTTATTTAAATTCTTTATCTTTAATTCAGTTTTCTCAGGACTCAACTGAATTGCTCTTTTCTCAATTCCAATACTTAAACTTAAGTTAGTTTGAGTAGTAGGATTCTTTGCATGTGGAATTAATCTTATTCTTGCTACTCTATCCACATCCTGAACTTCTAATAATGTAATCTTATTACCTGCATCTCCACATAAATTACCATTCTGCCCAATTCTCAAAGAAAGAGTAGGACTCTTCACCACATTATTATTTTTAACACTGCTACAATCAATTTTAGCATTGCTCGAATCAATATAAACTAATCTTAATGTTTTATCTCCCTCTTTGCTTTCCTCTCCAAGTCTTAATGTCCTTTGACTTCCTCCAATTAAAAATAATGCTTTAGCCTTACTCTCTTGACTCTGTAATTTCTCAAATCTAATTAAACTCACAGTTCTAGGCCTACTTCCAATATCAATAACTTTAACAGCATCAACATAATCAAAATTCAATCTATCTTGCACAATTTTCTTATAACCATCAGCTTCTAATGAATTAGGATACAATTCAATAAACTTATTTCTCAATCTTACTTCAGTACTAAACTGCTTATTATCATTAGCTATTTGGATAGCTTGACTAAGTGCTGCTTCTCCATAAGTCCTAACTCCTGCACTATCCTTTTTAGTTTCCTGAGGATAATCATCAGCAACATTTTCATAAGCTTTCAAAGTCTCAGTTAAATAATTTAATACTTCTGGTCTAATCTTATCATCATTCTTAACATTTGACTCGCCAGTCTTATTAAGAGGATCTTTCACACCTAAACTCAAAACAAATCTCTTACCATAACAACTTGCTTCTAAAATACCTGTACTTCCATCACCATTAACATTCAAATTATCAACTCTGCAATTACCATCTAAAAATGTGCTTCCTCTGTAAGCATCGAAACTATCAACTCCTCTCTCATCTCTTATTTCAATTCTTGCTTTATCTTGCTTAGCAACAAAACCATCATAAGCAACTTTCAAACCTGCACCACAATAAAATCCTGGTAAAAATATATCTGCAGATTCTCTTCCTAATTGTACCTTAGTACTTGTTATTCTAACATCTCCCTTATACAAAGAAACTTGTGCAAAATTAGCATCTACATCATCTAATCTTACAAAATACTGTCCTTGGAAAAATCCTTGCTTATGTCTATTCTCGTTCCAAGATTTATCATCACTAGGTTCTAAATAATACTCGCTCTTTCCAATTCCATAAGCATTTCCTGCTTGATAATCTAACTGTGCAGTTAAATTCATATTTAATACATCTTTTATAGAAGATTCATTCTGCACTCTCTTCAAAACAACAACCACATATCCAATATTATTTATTACTGGGCTTCCTAGCAATATATCGTTTGTTCTCAAAGCAGCCTTAGCAGGATGAAAACCAACACCTGCAACATTATCAGGATACTTTCCACTAAATCTTATATTTCTTATTTCCTTAACATCGATTAAAGGATTAATTTGTAAAGCATCTACTTGACAAAATACTGGAACGTTCTGATCTTCTAGTAAATCGCTTCTAACAACTGCTGGCTGGCAACCACCTGGAGAAACTTGTAATATGAAATCTTCTCTTCCTTCACAACTAGCCTTATCATTCAAAATAGGCCAGTAAGTTCCTAATCGATTATCTTCTCCGTAATATGTTTGAAAACTAGGTCTAGAAAGCTGTTGATTCACAAAGGAACTGCTTCCAACTCCACCATAAAATCCAGTTGATTGTGCATAAACACCAGCAATACTAGCAAATACCAATCCAGCTAAAACCAATAAATAAATTATTTTCATGCTCCAACCTCCAAATTCAAAGTTTCAAAAGTAGCATAATTCTGTTGCAATTTCTCAATTGAATCAGGCAAAGGTAAACTATCAGCATCTATTTTTATCTTTCCACTTTCCAATTGTGAAGCAAGAACATAGCTTTCCGATTTTCCACCTCCAACCAAAGCAAAATCAAGATTAGTAGCTGGAATTACAATATCAAAGCACTTCTCTTCTGTAAATCCAAGCGCTCCTTGTATTCCTGACTTAAAAACTTCCCTGCATTCAGTTTTCTTACTTTCAGGTATCTTCAAACTTGAATTAGAATAAATATACACACTTACATTATACGATCCTTCAGCAATTCTAACTTTATTATTATCTGGAAGAGAAGCAAAAGCAGTCCTCTTTCCATTAAATACTACTATAGCCATATCATTTACATTCTTACCCGAAACACTAACTTCAATATCTACATCATACAATTTATCCATAATCAAATCCTTACTACTTTCTTCATTACTTGAAAACAATTCACTATAATCCTGATAACCTTCAGCTTTTGCAATTATCCTTCCATTTACACATGCAGGAGATTTACCACTAAACACACCATTATTCGTCTTTCCTAAAGCACACTTCTGATTAAAGCATTCATAACTTAAATCAGCCTCAACACTATTCAAATTACTATCAAAAGTTCTTATCTGAATGTCTTGAGTTTTATCCTTACACAAATCGAAGTTAGAATTATCATCAAATAACTCAACCTGCTCAGCTTGCCTAGGAACATTTTTATCTATTACAACAGCAACTGGAAATTGAAATAATTCCTCTCCAGAACTTATCTGAAACATCACAGGATAACTTACATCATAGACATAATGATATGGAACATAACAAAAGCCCATTAAACCCATTCCATTCTGATTTCCGACAGGTTCAGCAATCATTAAGCCATCTTCAGCACCATATACCTCTACTTTCCAAGGCCACTGTCTTGAGTAAAGAGTATTTATCTCAAATTCGCTCTGATAATTAACAGAGAAATAACTATCTTTCTCAGTATTAAATTTTATGCTATTAATATTACTCTGCAAAGCATTTTGCAATTCATCAACAACTTCTTGTGCTTTCCATATTTTAGGACTGCATTGTATTTCTACCCCATCAACAGGAGCATAAAGTCTCAAAACATCCACGCTATAATTTTCAAGTATTGCTTCATTTATCTGTTTTTCATATAAATCCTGAGCAGTAGTTAGCATTTTACCAAAATTACTATTTATCTGCAAAGTTCTTCCTTTTGTCTCTGCACTTTTCCCATCCTTCTCAACATTTAATACAGTATTAGACTTAACCTGAATAAAATCATCATTAATACTAACATCAAAATCTACATCATTCAAACCAACACTAAATCCTCTCTCAGCTAAAGGGGTAAAATCACAATCTAATGTTCTCTGCACAAGATAATTTTCAATTTCTTTTTCAACATCTGCCTTGCTTGGAACATTCTCTTTTACGAGCCCATTTCCACCTATATAATACCAGTAAGGAACAGGAAAACCAAGAAAATTCAACTGAGAAGAAAATGGAGCATAATCACTTCCAGGCACATACTCTCCAACCTCTATTCTCCCACCCTGACTTCCAGCTATATCTAACGCCTTCAATCCATCTTGTTTCACACATTCATCATAATAATTGTAAACTTCTGTAAAACTCTCACTTTCATCAAAAGAGAATATTCCTTTGCTTATCCCAAAATAAACTCCCACACCAATTACCAACACTAAAGCCACAACTACAAATAAACTCACCTGTCCTTTTTTACCTATTAAATTATTTCTTAACATTTCTACTCTCCACTCTTCTTTTAATTAAATCAATTATCTCAGTGTTTAAATCACTCTGATTATTCTCTTTAAATCTCTCCCAAAGCTTCTCATCCTCTATTAAAAGTAAATATTTCTTCATAATAACTATCAGCAAACAAATCAATAACTCTATATAAATCTTGCTTATTAACTTAATTACTTACTAAGTAACTAAGTCTTTCTTCTATTTAGCATATAAAGTAGATATATTAATACTACAAATAAAACCAAGTCAAACAATAAGAGGTATAAAACTATCCTATTACCTTCAAAGAAGATATTATCTCCATCATTATTAACAACGCCCCCAGTAATTCCAATTAATCTTTCAATTTCCTTATTTTCCTCACTTTTGACCTGAATTCTAACTCCCAAACTTGCTCCATTACTCTCAAATATCAAAATTCCGTGCTTTTTACCCTCTTCAACACTCTTTAAACATACTTTCACAATCTTAAAGCCATCACTAACAACAACTTGTCTTTCATAACTAACGACCACTCCAGCCTCATCACTATTTCCAGTATAAAATACCGGACTTCTACTATTAGAAATAGTATTCCACTTATCTTCAAGATTAAACAATAGCTTATCTTCAGACATTATCTTAATTTCCTGACAACTCTCCCCTACACTATCTGAAAATATCAGTTCAGGTGGACTAACTCCTATTTCAACTCCAGAAACAAATCCAATCATTAATAAAAAAGCAACCAAAAAAACAAATAATCTCATTGTGAAACAGCTAATATCTTAATTGGTACTGTATATGCGATTAAATCAGATGTAAAGTTTCCAGGATAGTTTCTTAAATCTAATTTAGCATAAAAGTAATCTCCCTCGATACCTGAAGTACCTGGAGCAGATACATTCATGCTCCAAAGACCTATTCTCTGATAACTATCTGTTGTTCTTCTAGCAAAATAGGTATAATTGAATATATTTTCACTATTATCATTCAACTGCGGAGTTATTATAATTGCTACAGTTCCAGTATTATTAAACTCAACTTTCACTTTCTCAGTTTCCGTTCCCTTAGAAACATTTCCAAGATATATATTATCTGGCAAAGATAACCTAACAACAGGTGCAGGTGGAGCAAATATATCCACTTTAAAATTGATAGTACTATTGCTCACAGCACTAACAAAGCTAAAAGATGAAAAAACAAACACTCCAACAACTAAAAGAAACATACACCCTATAAAGTAAAACTCTTTCCAACTCATACTAATGTATATCCTACAACAACACCTTTCTAGTATATAAATTTTCGCAAAAGAGGAAAATGGCACTACCCAGAGTTGAACTGGGCCTCCATCCACGTCAAAGATGTGTCCTAACCGATAGACTATAGTGCCAACTATTTTACCACAATTAAAGTCTATTTAAGCTTAATCAAAACCTTTTTAATAGCATTATAATCAATATAATAGTTGGAATAAAGGAGTCTTAGGATAAAAACCTTAGAACCTTGGTTCTAGTTTGCCTCCATAGCTCAGTTGGCTTAGAGCACTAGTTTTGTAAGAATCGACCAAAAAAACTAGGGGTCGGGGGTTCGATTCCCCCTGGAGGCTTTTATTTTAAATAGATTTAAAATTAAAGCAGAATATCTTCTTATATGTCATATTATATTATAATTAGAGGACCATTAGGAATTGGTAAGACTACAATCTCTAAACTTTTAAGCAAACAGTTAAAAGCGAAATATTTCTCTATGGATAAAATCCTCTCAGATAATAACTTAGACAAAAGAGGAAAAGAGCCTTGCATTCCCGTAAGGAATTTTATTAAAGCTAATAATATCATTCTTCCTGAAATAAAAAAAGCTCTAAAAAATAAGAAAATCGTTATTTTGGACGGTTGCTTTTATCATAAAGAACAAATCTCCCATTTAGAGAAAAGCTTGAAATTTAAGCAAATTGTTTTTGACTTAAAAGCTCCTGTTGAAGTTTGTATAAATAGAGATAGTAAAAGAAGTAAAGTTTATGGTCAAGGAGCCGCACACGCAGTCTATAATCTTGTATCTCGATTTAATTACGGCATCGTAATAGATACTAATAGAAAAAATAAAAACCAAGTTGTAAAGGAAATTTTAAATCGCCTGCCTAAAATAGAAAATTAAATAAATCTGATTATCCTTTCGGTGCTAGAAATTTGCTCGCACCATCATAATGTGATCCTCTTCCACACCCATATTCTAATCCAACTCCCTTTGGAAAATAATAAACAATACCTACTGCAATTGGATCTCCTTCTCTGATAGTTATTGGTTTTGTAAATGCTTTTCTTTGAGCTGAGAAGACTGCACCCTCTGGTGTTTTTGAACCATAACCTGGATCTACCCAACCACCAGAAGAGGATTTTGTAGAAATATCATTTATTACATCTTCAATACTCCAACCTTCTAACATATCATTTGATTGATTAAAAGAATAATATACATGCATTCCCACCTTATTGCTCAGTCTAATTTTTTCTCTTGTTTCTATATCTACAAATTGACCTGGCTCAATATTAAAAATGGCTTGATTTCTTTGAACAACAGAAATACCTTCAGGCTTACCTTCTCTTTTCATTACTACGTGCTGTTGTCCATTGTAACTTGCAATATTTCCCGAATGAAATACGACTACTCCTGATTCTAGTGTAGCTCTAGGTGAAATTCCTAAGTCTCCTGATTCTATTAATTTTAATAGACCTTGATTATTACAAATTGGAATTCCAGAACCAAATTTAATTGGACAAACATCTTTAAGATAATTTACTCCATCAACAAAAACGAAATCTTGTTTATCTTGTAAACGCCTATCTAACCATAATAATTGAGCGATTTTTGCTCCTTTTTCTATTGAAACGGGATATGACTGAGGATTTCTTATTGAGAAAAAGCAATAATCATTTAGACCTTGCCTACCTAATCCAAATGGGTTAAAACCTATATCTAATCCAGCTCTCCTTAAGGTACTTCTCAATTCTATTTCAGCAGCTAGAATATCATGACTCCAATCTTGAAGATGCATTACAGCCACTTCTGTTTGATGCCCTGGCCAAAAAGTTATAAAATCTCTACTTAAATTCGGATGAACATCACAAACATAATGTTCTTTAACTTCTTTTCTTCCTCTAGATTCTAAAAATTCCTCAGATAAAATAGGCTCAGTTTCTTCTTCTCTTAAAAGCAATAAATCCATACTTGCTGGCTGAATTAAATCTTTTCTGCGTTTATCAAGATAAACTTCCGGCCTGTCTAAATAAATAGATCGATCTCTAATTGCTCTCTCTATCTCTACATCATTTAATAATCTTGTAAATGCATGCGAAAAACTTGGAGTTACGGGTCTTAATCTATCCATAAAATTTAGGTCAAGAAATAATACTTAAAGATTGTGGTTCAGTATAAAAAGGAGTCTTAGAACCTTGGTTCTAATGATAACCTATTTAATATCACTCAAACATATATATTAGATGCACACTAATAAACAATCTTATATTTACCAGCACAAAAGAAGAACAGTAATTGGTTTATCAATTGCCCTTCTTCTTGCTATATATTTCTTCCAAAATGCATCATTTATATTAAGAGTAATAGCCACAATATTCGCTCTTTCATTTTTCTACTTCATAGACCATTTCTTTGATCTAAGATATAAAATGCATCATTACCTAATAGTTATTATAATTGCATTAGTGACTTTAATGCTAAGTCCATTATATTACTTATATCCTAATTATGACAAAATACAGCACTTCATAATTCCAATTTTAATGAGTATAATTACATACCATATGGTGGATAAATTAAATCTAGAACTGAAATGGAAAATAACCTACACTTTCTTCATAACAGCGGGAATTTTAGGATTATTTGAAATAACTGAATTTATACTAGACAGACTATTTGACCTAAAACTTCAAGGAGTATATATTAGAGATTTAGCAGGTTTTGAAAAATTCAACCTTCTTCAAGAACCATTAAGTGATACAATGAATGACCTAATACTGGGTTACATAGGCTCAATAATTTATGCAATAACTATATTCATTAGAAATAGAAAAGAAGCATTCCCAAAAAGAAACTAATCATCAACCTTTCTAGCCTTTCCATCTGAAATCAATATCTCTGAAACAACTCTATCTAAATTAGCTAGTTCCCCAGAAGAAAAAGGCCCAATAGTATTCCCAGACATATCTACGAACTTATCAACATTCTGGCTAAAGATGATCATAGTATTTTCCTCTTTATAAGTTTCATTCTTTCCCTGCATTATTCTAGTAAGCATCTTATCTCCTTCTTCAAAAGCCCTTACTAAATTATCAAACATCTCCTTCTCAAAAGGCATCATATTCTCATAATCTCTCTTCATTATGCCCGTTTCAGTAGCCACAAAGACCAAATTCAATAGCTTCTTTTTCCTTCTAAGTATAATCTCCTTAAACAAAGCTATAGAATTCTCAAGCTGTTTCTTATTCTTTAAAACGCTTTCATTGAACATATCCTCATCCTTTGCACTCTGTTCTTTCCTATCATTCAAGTACTCTCCAACATCCTTAAGAAAATCCTTAGGTAATGGCTGTAGAATCTCACTATACTTTTCTTTTCTCAATATCTCGTAAACATCATTATAATTAAGCATATTAAAAGAGGTCAAAAACTCTTTATAAAAATGATTGTACTCTCATGGGTGATAACTTCAAGGCTCAATTTACTTGAATTCTCTATATTTATAAAACCCTGTGCATATCCTCAAATATGTTTGATTTCCTAAAGAAAAAGATTCAAGGCTGGGTAGCTAATAAGCCTGAAAAAGTAGAGAAAAAACCTAAAAAGAAAGCTAAAGCAGAGAGCAAGAGCATTAAAGAAAAGCCGAAATCTGTAAAAAGCTCAAAATCTCAAACATATTCAGAAAGAAAACTCGATAAAGAAGTAGATCAACTGATAACCGAATCTGAAACGCCCATTCAAACAGAAAAAATAGAAAAAAGCCAGGAAACTGAAAAAGAATCAGGCAACTTCTTCACTAAACTTCTAAGGAAAATATCAACATCAAAACTTTCACAAACTGATTTTGATGAGGCCTTTGAGGACCTAGAAATAACTTTACTAGAAAACAATGTAGCATTAGAAGCAGTGGATGCTATTCGTGCTTCTCTATCACAATCTTTAGTAGATCAACAGATAAAGAAAACAGAAGCACCTGCAAGAATCTTAGCTGCCTTAAAGGAAGCAATTCTTTCTCTTCTGCAAGAACCTCCGAGTATTATAAAACAAATAAAAGAAAAGAAAGATGGACCCTTCGTCATTCTCTTCTTTGGAATAAATGGAACTGGAAAAACAACTTCCATTGCGAAACTAGCACATTATCTAAAAGAAGAGAAAATTTCATGCGTATTAGCAGCTGCAGACACTTTTCGTGCAGCTAGCATAGAACAGCTTCAAACACACGCAAACAAATTGAAAGTTCCAATTGTTTCAAGCCAATATGGTTCAGACCCTTCTTCAGTAGCATTTGATGCAATTTCATACGCAAAATCTCATAAGATACAATGTGTTCTAATAGACACAGCAGGAAGAATGTACACAAAATCAAACTTATTAAAAGAAATGGAAAAAATTATACGCGTCTCAAAACCAGATCTAAAAATATTTGTAGGAGAATCAATAACTGGAAATGATGCAATTGAACAAGCAAGAACATTCAATGAAACCGCAGGAATTGATGGAATAATTTTGAGCAAAGCAGATATAGATAAGAAAGCAGGTACCATCCTATCAGTCTCCCACATAACCAAAAAACCAATTTACTTCCTAGGTACCGGACAAGATTACAAAGATCTCACGCCTTTTACAAAGAAAACAATCCTGAAAAACCTAGGATTGGAATAATCACTTTAACTTATCTTCCAATCTGTCCAAAAATTCAACTAAACTAGCAAAAACTTTCTTCCTTGCATCTTCAACACTGAAAAAACCAGCATTATCAACTTCTAAGAATCTTATTTGTTTCCCGCTTTTCCCATCTACAACAGTCACATAACTGCTTCCCATTAATATCCCTGACCAGTCTCCTTCAATTGCGAAAATATGGACTGTCTTCCCATCTTTTCTAACTATATTTCCCAAAGATAAAAATTCTTCCCTCTTTTTATTAGAAAAATCTATTCCAGTCTCCTCTTTAAGTTCCCTTATTCCTGCTTCAAGTAAATCCTCTCCCTCATCTAACTCTCCCTTAGGAAAATCCCAAGATTTCTCATCCTTACCTTTCCAGAAAGGCCCTCCAGGATGAACGATAAAAACTTTCAACTTCCCCTCAACTATTTTATATATCAAAATACCTGCACTTGTTTTTTTCATTAATTCTAATAACACAAACCATTAAAAAATCCTTCTACTTAAAAATAACAATGCACATTCATAAACCAACATCAAAATTTATACCCTTATTCGATAATAGACATATACAAACAATTTTAGGTTTAATAGCTAAAGGCCCAAGGCCTCCTGATTCTTATAAAAATAAAAGAATTCTAATAAATATAAAAGAAGGAAAGCTAGCGATAGATTGTACATTTCAAAAAAAGAAAAACTCTCCAACTCTCCTTATTATTCACGGTTTAACGGGTAGCAGTAATTCGGCCTATGTAGAACGCATGAGCCGCCATGCATATACTGATGGATTTAATATAATAAGAATGAATATGCGCGGATGTGGAAATACTGCTAATCTAACTCCTTCAATTTATAATGCTGGTCAAAGCTCAGACTTACAAGCAGTTATTTCTTACCTTATTAAAAATAAACACAATAACATTTCAATAGTATCATACTCTCTTGGAGGAAATCTTGCTCTAAAGTGGGCTGGAGAATATATCTCTCCAAAGCAAGTATTTTCTCTTACTGCAATCTCTCCAGCAATAGACTTAGAAGAAGCAGGAAAGGCATCTGAAAAGACTGAAAACTGGCTATACAAACTTAAAATTCTTCTAAGTTTAAAATCTCTGATAAAACAAAAACACATTCATCTTCCAAACCTATACGATTTAACACCCTTATCAGACATTTCATCAGTAAAAGATTTCGACTCTATTTATCAAACAAAAAACACGGGCTACATGTCAATAAGAGACTATTATGATAGAGCGAGTGCTATCAAATATATAAAAAATATCCATATTCCAACACTTATAATTACCTCTAAGGATGATCCTCTAGTTCCAGTTAACTCATTCTACAATAAAGATATAAGGAAAAACAAACATATTAATTTAATAATAACTAATCATGGAGGCCATGCAGGTTTCTTAGGAAAAAGCAAGAAAGAGAGATACTGGTCTGACCTTAAAACTTTAGAATTTATACAACATAATATAATACATAATTAAGATAAATAATATGCTCTACCTTGTCTCCAATTCTCAGGTAACTCAAACCAGTCATGTTCAATACCTAAAATAGGGGCTACAAATGGGCGAATAGGTTTTCCAGCTTCTTCTTTTCTTAAAGGATTTTGTACATCAACTAGAAAAGGCTTTCCAGAAGAAAAAACCACATTAAAAGCGTGATAACCATCTAAAGAATCTCCTTCAGACATAGCTCCGTTAACTAAAAAAGAGGGCATGTTATCTTGAACGGCCAATTGAAGCAAAGTAGCTTTTTCTAAACATTCTCCAACGCTAGATTCAACCGCTCTTGAAAAAGGAATATTTGTATCTTTTCCAAAAAGGCCCAATATATCTTGTTTTGGATTTCTAAAAGAACGATAAACTGGTCCATAAGGTAATGCATCTAAAGGAAAATTACCAAGAACTCTAGAAATACCTAAATCATCTATACTGTAAGAAAGTCCACTACTTTTATTAACTAAATCATTAACATTTAATCTACCAATAACTCCTCTCTGAGGAAGCTTAGCTAACTCAGTTAAATGGCTTATTACATTATCTTGTTGGATCATAAAATTATCAAAACAATGTGCTTTTAAATATACCTAAACCACAACTTTATTAACAATTAGTAAATCTAATCTAAATGAAACTCAATCATATCCATCTCAAAATTTCAAGTCTAAAGAAATCAGAAGCATTCTATATTAATATTCTAGGTTTTAAAGTTAGAGAAAGAGTAGGTCCTTTTCTATTCTTACATTTGGGAGAAGAACATCATGCATTAGCATTACAGGAAAGAGATGATGCAAATCCCGTAGATGAAAATACTCTAGGGCTATACCATTTTGCACTTGAAGTGCAAACTAAGAAAGAATTTCAAGAAATAATGAAAAAGCTAAAAGAAAACAACATAGATTATGGCTTAATAGATCATGTAATAAGCAAAGCAATATACTTTTCCGACCCAGACAACAACGGTATAGAAATAATGATAGATACTAGAAAACAAAAAGATCAAATCTGGAAAGGAAAGAATTTGCCTCTAGAAAATTAAACCCAAAACCTTTAATACCTTTATAAGACTCCTTTTTTCATGTTAGATAAGTTATCAGAAGTATTACGAAAAACAACAGACAAGATAGCTAATGCTATATTTCTTGATAAGAATTTAGTAGATTCAATAATAAAAGACATTCAAAGGGCTTTAATTGAGGCAGATGTAAATGTAAGACTAGTCCTTGAAATTACAAAAAAGATAAAACAAGCTGCTTTAGATGAAAGGATTTCAGGCCTTGAAAAGAAAGAACATATAATAAAATTATTACATGATGAACTTGTCAAAATACTGGGAGAAAGCAAGCAAATTCAATTGCAAAAACATAATGTTTGGCTTATGCTTGGTTTATATGGTCAAGGAAAAACTACAACTATAAGTAAATTAGCTAGTTACTATGCAAAGCGTGGAAGCAAGGTCTGCGCAATAGGACTAGACGTCCATCGCCCAGCAGCCTCAGAGCAGTTAAAGCAATTATTTGACAAATTAAATTTGCCAGTTTTTATAGATAAAGAAGAAAAATCAGCAGTTAAGATCTGGAAAAAATATCAAAAAGATTTAGATAAATACGATTTAGTTCTAGTAGATACAGCAGGAAGAGATGCGCTCTCCTCTGATTTGATAAAAGAAATAAAAGATATATCTAAACTCTCAAAACCTACTGAAACAATACTTGTAATGTCTGCAGATGTAGGACAAACAGCTAGAACGCAAGCATCAAAATTCAAAGAAGCAGTAGATATGTCTGGAGTAATAATAACCAAAATGGACTCAACTGCAAAAGCAGGAGGAGCATTAACTGCTTGTGCAGAAGTTAAAGCTCCAGTTATTTTCTTAGGAACAGGTGAGAAAAATTCAGACTTAGAATCATTCGATCCAGAATCTTTCCTTTCAAGGCTTCTAGGCATGGGCGATCTAAAAACATTAATGGAAAAAATCCATTCAGTAATGGATAAAGATGAAATAGCTTCCCAGCAACAAAGGCTTTCAGAAGGAAAATTCACGCTAGACGATTTAGCAACTCAGTTAGAATCAATGAGCTCAATGGGTAGTATGGATAAAATAATGTCTATGATTCCTGGTCTAGGAAAGATAAAGGATAAACTGTCGCCTGAAATGATGGAACAGCAAGAAAAAAAGACTAAACGCTGGAAACACGCAATTAGCTCAATGACTAAAGAGGAAAGAGAAAATCCTGAAATAATAGAAAAACAAACGTCTAGACTGCAAAGAATTTCTCACGGCTCAGGTACTTCAACTTCTGACATTCGTGCTTTAATAAAACAATTCAAAATGTTAAAGGAAATGACTTCAATGTCTGGTTCTATGAAAGGAATTGAATCAGGTTCACTAGATCAAAAAACAATGATGAAACTTGCAAAGAAATTCAGCAAGAAAGCTAGATTTTAAGTGATTGGAAAGAGTTTAAAACCCTAAGTTATTTATTATTAACATGAAACATAAATATCATTTATTACTTGCAATTTTTGTAATAAGCTTCATTAGCTCAGTGATGCTTGCAACACAAGAAACGCCACTATTCTGTGGAGAAGAAACTGGATGCAATTTAGTAACCAGCTCAAAATATGCCTATACCTTTGGAATAAAAAATAGCGAATATGGGATATTCATTTTCGCATTCCTTGCACTTTTAACATATCTTCACATAAGAGACCCTCATGAAATAAAAAAGGCCACCATACAAATCGGAACAATTATTGGAGCAATAATCGCAATATATTTCCTATATTTACAACAATTTGTTCTTAATGCGTACTGCAAATACTGCATAGTTGTGGATATCGGGCTTGTTATCGGCCTCATTATAATTCTAGCAAGATGGGAAAAGTAATAGCGCAAGGAGCAGAAGCAATCATCTCCTTAAAGAAGAATATAATTCTAAAAGATAGAATTAAAAAATCATACAGATTACCTGAATTAGATGAAAAGCTTAGAAGAATAAGAACAAAAAAAGAATTTAAACTTCTTGGAAAAGCATCTTTTCTAATTCCTGTTCCAAAAGTTATAAAACACAATTCTAGTCAGATTGAACTTGAATACATAAAAGGTAAGAAACTTGCACAATATCTAAACACTTCCAAAAACAAATCGAAAATAGCAAAGCTAATAGGAGAAAATCTAGCAAAATTACATGACAAAAATATAATTCACGGAGACTTAACTACTAGTAATATGATTTTGAAGGAGGTTGAATGTAAAGGAACCTTGGTGCCTTACTTGTATTTCATAGATTTTGGACTAGGTTTTGAATCCAAAAGAGCCGAAGATAAAGCCACAGACTTACATGTATTAAAAGAAGCCCTAGAAGCAAAACATTACAAACACGCAAATCAAGTCTGGAAATCTATTCTTAAAGCATACAAAAAAACATCATCAAACTCAAAAACAGTTCTAAAACAATTGGATAAAGTAGAATCTAGAGGAAGATACAAAGCTCAATACTAGCAAAGGATATTCAACAATTCCTCAGGCTTATCAACAATATAATCTGCTCCAGCGTCACTTAATTTTTTCTTTGAATGATGCCCCCAAGTAACTGCTACTGCAATAGCTCCTATTTTTTTAGACTCGACAATGTCTCCTTTTGTATCTCCAACATAATAAATCTGAGATTTAGGATACTTTTCAATAATAGATTTTATCTTCTTAACTTTACTTATCTCTTTATCGCCTCCAATAACTTCACTAACACCTTTAACAGCATGATTTTTGATAGAATACTCCACTACTTCAGTCACATTTGAAGTTATGACTATTACTAAGTGCTTTTTAGAAATCTTTTCAACAACTTCATCCATTTTATCAAATAAGTGAAGTTTATCATCTGCCTCTATTAAAGGCCTTCTAAAATCAGATATAAATTCTTTCGTCTTATTTTTATCTAAACCTAGTTTAAAAAAAGAATCATAAATATTAGTATCGTATAAGTTCATAAAATCCGTAAAACTAGCTACTTTTTTCATTTTGTACTTGACAGCAATCTTATTGTACTCTTTATAGACTACATCCATACTATTCAAAATAGTACCATCATAGTCAAAAAGAATAACCTTCCCCATATCTAATACAAAAAATCCAAACCCTTTTAAATCCTTTTAAGCCATTAATTATCATTAGCCCCGTAGTCTAGCGGTCTAGGATACGAGCCTTTGGCGCTCGGGACCCCGGTTCGAATCCGGGCGGGGCTATTTATTATGATTTTATCTTTTTCGAGATAATCCTCTTCAAAGCAAAAAATATTAGTAAAAGAGCTATACCTTGAACTAAATGATAAAGTGCGTTATGATTAAAGTAAATTGAGTGTAAACTTATTTGGGCTTCTTGAATCCAAACAGCTACAAAGGTTAATATGATTCCAGCTAACCCCCATAAAGATGAATAATTCTTCCTAAAACATAAAATCCCAAAAGAAATAAAAAGGAAGATAATTGCTGGAAAATAGTTTAGTATAGCAATTTTGAATTGACTATCAACAAATAGTACAAAAATAGAATAAAATATAAATTCTAAAGATGCAACATATAAAATTAATTTATTATATTTAGGTAAAACTAAGTTTCCTGCTATTAACCAAGCAAAGAGCGCTACCAAACCTATTGAGATCATAGTAACTTTCCATAAGATAAGATTCCAAAAAGAGCCTATGTCAGGAAAGAAACCATGAACTATTCCACCTATAAGAGAACCTAAGGCTAGAGAAATATAAAAAAGAAAGGATACTCCTTTTAATTTACTTTTTACAGATATATTTAATATAATAAAAGCTAAAATAATTGTCTCTAAAGTTAAAATAAAATCAGTAATAGCTACAGCAGGTTGTTGTAAAAACATTTTGATATTTCACTAGTTTATTATCAAAGTAAAAGAGACATATTATTTAAAAACTAATCTAATTCACTAAAAGATATTATCTAAATTTTTATCCCAGAATCTTTAGGGTTTTTATCATGTTGATCCATCTGTCCAGCATTTAAGCAATCCCAACATGGATGCACAATACCTTTAGAATTCATAATTCTCCTAGTTCCCTTGCATTTTGGACATGGGTTATATGTTGAGCTCATTTTAAAATTTTAATCTTTCTTATCAATTATCTCAAAGATTCTTATTTCGCACAAAGCTAATGGATAAATCTTCTTTAATCTCAAAGACAATTCTTTCTGTATCTTTCCAACCATAATATCACTAAACAATTCTAGAGAAGTCTTAGGAGTCATAATTCCTTTAAGATATTCTTGGGCGCTCTTTCTTAATTCATTTCTAACTGCTCTTGAAACTTTCTTTCTTGTTATCAAAAATGGCTTTACGACAAGTTCATAATCCTTACACTTAGTTGTAAAAGAATCTTCTACATAATCAGTTCCCTTTCTAACCATTCTTCTCATATAAGCGCTTACTAACCTGCTAGAAACAGGATAAGCTTCCAATCCATTTTCTCCCTTCTTCACTTTCATAATCAATTCAAGATTCTTTCCTCTCAAATTTTTAGTCATATCTAATTTTATAGTTCTTCCTTCAAGCTCTTCAGTAGAAGCTGCATAAAGCATTATCTTTGTGCTAGTTAACGGAGCTTTCACTTCGAAGAACTGTTTCTGTACATTTTTCTTTTTCTTTATTTCTTGTGCCATTTTATTTACTTATTTTATCTCCTATTTCAATTCTTCCTGTTCTTATAGCTTTCTTTATACCCTTCATCTTATTACATGTTTTACACTTATACATTAAAGTAATTCTCTTAGTAATCTTAGTCTTTCTCTTCCAGTCTTTAGGACCTTTTCTAGAATATCTTCCTTGGTTACCATAACCTACTCTTAATCCTCTTGACTCAAGTCTAGACGTTGAACCTCTAGATAATGGGTGTGTAGCCGATCTAGAACGCTGTTTAGCAGTAGCCACAGTCTGAGATGTATGCTTCCTGCAATACGGGCAGTATCGATTCATTTCTTTTGGTATCTTCATTTTGTTTGTACTATTATAGTAAGGTCAAAACTTCGTGCTCGCCAGTCACCGACCAGTGTGGTTCTGGGTCTAAGCAATTATGCATAAGAAAAACGCTTTTTAAATCTTTACTTCCTATCCATTTTTAGAAAACCACAACCTTTTTAATGCCTATTTTTCTCAACAAACCATGAGTAAAGAAACAGAAAAAGTAAAACCTGATTGGGTAAAAATAAAACCAGCAGAATTATCTAAGATAATTTTAGCTCTGCATAAAGAAGGTAACTCTCCTGCTAAGATAGGATTAATTTTAAGAGACCAACACGGAATTCCTAGAGCAAAGCTTCTTGGAAAGAAGATAACTGCATTTCTAAAAGAAGAAAAACAAACTATTGAAACTCAAGTACCTCAAATTGAAAAAAGCAAGGCAAATCTTGAAAGACATATAGCAAAAAACAAACACGATTACACTGCACTAAAAACCCTACATAAAAAATTATGGGATTTAAATAGAGCAAAAAAACAGCTTGAAGCATAGTTAAAACTTAAAAAGCCAGATTTCTACATTCTCCAGCTTGAAAAAGAGGAAATATGCTAATAGATTCAATAAATGAAGCAATAAAAAAAATAGATGAATTATCTAATTCTATGCCTATCAAAGTAATAAGTCATTTTGATACAGATGGCATAACTTCTGCAGCAATTATGTCTCGAACATTACAGCGCTGGAATAAAAGATTCTCTCTTAACATTGTAAAAAATCTTGAAGGAGAATTTATTGCCTCTCTTCCAGAAAATAATATTCTCATCTTTGTAGACCTTGCATCTGGTTCTCTAGATTACCTAAAAAATAAAAAATGCCCAATTATAATCTTTGATCATCATGAAATAGTTCAAGAAATACCTGAAAACGTATTGATGATAAATCCAATAAAAACAAGAGAAGAAATAATTTCTGGAGCAGGAATTTGCTATCTCTTCGCAAAAACTCTATCTATAAAAAATAAAGATTTAGCAAATTTAGCAATAATCGGAATGGTGGGAGATATGTTTGAAAAAAACTTAGGAAAGTTCTATGATACAGTTTTAACAGAATCTGAAGCACTAGTAAAAAAAGGTCTTCTAATTTACCCTGCGACACGTTCTTTAGACAAAGCATTAGAATATTCCTCTAATCCTTACATTCCAGGCGTTTCAGGCTCATATAAAGGAGTAATAGAAATTCTAAAAGAAGCAAATATTCAGAAAATAAATGGAAAGTTCAAATCATTATATGAATTAACAGAAGAAGAAATGTCTTCACTAATAACTGCAGTTATGTTAAGATGTGTAAATGGGAAAGAATCTCAAAATATAATTGGAAACATATACATGATAAAATTCTTTAATAGACTAGAAGATGCAAGGGAACTTTCCGCACTTATAAATTCATGTAGCAGAATGGACTCTCCACAAACCGCTCTAGGTCTCTGTCTTGGAAATAAATACTCTAAAGATGAAGCTGAAAAGATATACATACAATATAAACAACATCTAATAGCGGCATTAAAATACGTAAATGAAAATGAGAAAATATCTGGTAAAAATTATACTATATTCAATGCAAAAGATCAAATAAAAGACACAATAATTGGAACAGTAACTTCTATACTTTCTCACTCTTCTACATATGAAGAAGGAACAATACTTATAGGTTTAGCTTACAATAATGATAAAATAAAAGTCTCAGCAAGGTTAGCGGGGAAAAATGGTAGAAATGTTCGAGAAGTCCTTCATAAAGTAGTTGTCCCTCTTGGAGGTGAAGTTGGAGGGCATCCTAACGCTGCCGGCTGCCTAATTTCAAAGGATCATGAATCTCTGTTCATAGAAGAACTAAAAAAACAATTAGAAACCGAACTAATTCAAGTTTAAACATATCAAAAAATTGATAAATTTTAGGATGCTCAAGATTCTTCAGAATCTTGACACAACAACCTTTAAAAAACAGGTATTTATTACACTACTATGGATAGAACCAAAAGAACTGCATTTCTCAAAATAACCTGCCCAAGGTGCAGTTTTAGCACAATAGTCTATGGAAAATGTTCTACAAATAAAAAATGCTCAAAATGCAATTATCTCTTAACAAAAACATCTGGTGGAAAAGCTAAAATCCGTGCCCCAATCAAGGAGGTTCTACTGTGCAATTAGAAAGGTTGCTGGAACTCGTAGAAACCCGCTGGAGGTTTGTACTATGCAATTAAAGGTTAGTGATATTGTTCTTTGTACTGTTAAAAGCGTAGAAGGAGCCTCAGTATTCTTACAAATAGAAGATCATGGAGTAGGGAGCATGGCTATGTCTGAAGTAGCTGCTGGACGTATAAGAAACATAAGAGAATATGTCACCCCTAACAAAAAAGTAGTTTGTAAAGTGCTAAGCATAGATAAAGATCATGTCCAATTAAGCCTAAGAAGAGTTATGGGTAAAGAAAGGGAACAAGCTCTTGAGAATTATAAAAAAGAAAGAAATCTTATTAGTATATTTAAAACATTTACAAAAGAACCTGAAAAAAAGATAAAAGACATAAAGGCCAAATATACTGTATTAGAGTTTATTGAAGAATCAAGAAAGAATAAGAAAATGCTTGAAGAATTCTTCACAAAGCCTGAAGTTGAAAAGCTAATTCCTCTTTTAGAAGAAAAAGAAACAAGAGAAAAAGAAGTAAAAAAGGTATTCACCTTGAAATCACTTTCTTCAAATGGAATAGAGGATATAAAATCAATATTAACACCTGAATCAAAAAAAGCAGACATAAAATACCTGGGTTCATCTCAATTTTCAATTACTGTAAAGGCTCTAGATTTCAAAGAAGCAAACATCACTTTAAATGAAATAACCTCTAGAATTAACACAAACGCCAAATCAAAGAAATTGGCTTTTGAATTAAAATGAACCTAAAATACTATCTAAAAGATAATAAGAAAGTCTACACTCTAAAAGATAAAATCGATAAAGAAGAAACAAAACCAGCACATTACAAATTCATAAAGATCAAATCAATTAACTTAAACTCGCCTGCGCAATTTCTTTCTTAACAATTTCCATATCTGCCTCCCATAAACCTATCAACTTTCTATTGTAAATAATGGCTGCTGGATGAAATAAAGGTATAAGTTTTATCTTTAACCCTTGCATATCAATAATTTTAACTTCACCATGCAACTGAGTAATTCCTTCAACTTTATCCATTTTATCGACCTCTCCCAGAGATAAAAAAAACTTAGTAGCATAATTTCCCAGGGAACATACAATTTTAGGTTTTATACATTTTATCTGTTCTAACAGCCAAACAGTATGCTCCTTTATCTCTTCAGTTAAAGGCACTCTATTCTCTGGAGGCCTATATTTCAATATGTTTGCAATATACACATCTTCCATAGATAATCTCACACCGGCAAGCAACTTATCGAGATTCTTACCAGCGGCACCAACAAAAGGCATTCCCTGTAAATCTTCATTATTACCTGGCGCTTCCCCAACAAACATTATTTCAGCTTTAGGATTACCCTTTCCAAAAACTAGATTTGTAGATCCTTGCTTTAAAGGTAAATCTGCTTGTCCGCATTTATACTCTATTTCCTTCAATAATTGTGTTTTATCCATATTTATCTAAAACTACAACAATCTTTATGAACCTTCCTTTCTAAAATAAATCATGGCCAACGAACAAACACTAGTTTTATTGAAACATGATGCCATTCAGAGAAATCTTGTAGGAAAAATAATAACTCGCTTTGAAGAGACAGGATTAAAACTTGCAGGAATGAAAATGATCTGGGCAGATGATGAAATTGCTCTAAATCACTATCCACTAGATGAAGAATGGGCTAAAAAAGTCCATGACAAAACAAAAATAGTATATGATGAAAAAGGTAAATCTTGGCCTTATAAAAATCACATTGAAATGGGTAAGACAATTCAATCCTGGCTTGTTACTTTCTTAAAAGAAGGACCGATAATAGCCTTAGTCTTAGAAGGACCTCATGCAATAGAAGTAGTAAGAAAGATAGTAGGTAATACTGAACCAAGACAAGCAGCTCCAGGGACAATAAGAGGAGATTACGCAATGATCGAATCGTACACTTTGGCAGATGACAATAAAAGAGTATTAAGAAACCTAATTCATGCCTCAGACACTATAGAAAATGCAAACAGAGAGATAAGTGTCTGGTTTAATAATTCTGAACTCCATAAATATTCAAAGGAATTAGACAAACATTTTTAATCTTAAAAATGTTTGAAGTTTGATGAATCGAATAAAAGAGCTTCTTTCTAAATCGAAAGTTGATGCAGTTTTAATAATGAACATTGAACCATTAAAAGATAGCAGTTTCTTTGCTTTTTCAGGAATAGAAGAAGGTTCATTCATATATTCTAGTCTTCTTTTATACAAAGACAAACCTACACTTTTAGTAACTGAACTTGAAGAATTAGAAGCTAAAAGCACTGGATTAAACTATCTTGTAATAAAAAAGCTATCAGATATAAAGAAAAAGTTTCCAAAAATAAAAACTTTAGGTATAAACTATTCCTTAATTTCCATATCTAGGAACAAAAAACTTCGTTTTAAGAAAGTTGACATATCTAAACTAATCTCTCAAATATTAGACCAAAAGAATGAAAGTGAATATCATCGCTTTAAAAAAGCATGCAATATAGTAAATCAAATAGCTAAGGAAATTCCTTCCTGGGTAAATAAAGACCTAACTGAAAAATCTCTAGCAAAAGAAATAGAAAAAAGAATGATTGACCTTTCAGGTGAGCCTTCTTTCAAAACAATAGTAGCATTTGGAGAAAATTCAGCAGTTCCACACCACACAACTTCAGACAGAAAAATAAAGAAAGATGAAATTATACTAATAGACTTCGGAGCAAAATACAAGAATATCTGTTCGGATATGACTAGATGCTTCTTCTTTGGTAATCCGAATAAAGAAATCATGCAAGTCTATAACATTGTTAAAAACATTCAGCTAGAATCTATAAATAAGATAAAACCAGGTAGAAATGGCAAAGATATTTACAAATATGCGAAGGAATCTATTGAAAAAACCACTCCAGGAGTCATGAACCACTCTCTCGGACACGGAATAGGTTATGAAGTTCATGAAGCAAGTACATTGAGTTCCATAGACTACAATTTAAAAGAAAATGTATTTACAACTGTTGAACCTGGCTGTTATATAGAAAACCAATTTGGAGTAAGAATTGAAGACTGTATAGTGATAAGAAAAGCCAAAGCAGAAGTCTTAACAACAGCAACAAAGGAATTAGTAATTATCCCATTTCATTAAATGAAAACCCAACATTTTTAATACCTCTTTCTGCTTAAGCTTATATATGCCCCTGTAGCTCAGCATGGATTTAGAGCACAACCTTGCGGAGGTTGGGGTCCTCGGTTCAAATCCGAGCTGGGGCGTTTATAATCTTTTTACTGGCTTAATAAAAGATTTAAATCTATCAACTTCATCTCCAGAAATTCTTACTTTATAAAAATCAGAATATTTACTTTTTTGTAAATATGTTTTATATTTAAAATTAAAAATATTTAAACCTTTTAAAAAATCATTAAATAACATTTTAGAAATAGAACCATAATAAATTTCTTTTCTATCTTTTCTTACGTAACCATCGGAATCTACCAAACCTCTCAAAAAACCCCTCATAAACTCTTTATTCTTATAGTAAGACTTATCTTTTAGAGCAACTGTGGCCGTTTTTCTATTACTAAAAGATAAATAACCCAAAACAAAATTACATAAAATCTTCCCAGACATTTGCATAATCTTAACAGACCTACTACGCACTACTCCGGGAAACTTACCAGTTAACTTATAAAATGAATTTCGATAATATTCTATTAATTTATTTTCTTTAGAATTAAAGAATATCTTTATTCTGTAATCGTATCTATTTTCATTATTCAAATAGTAACCATCGCCAGCAAAAAGACCGATAATTTCTCCAATTAATTCATCATTACTTAGATTTAATTTTATAGATTTATACTTCCTACCTCTAATTTTCTTAATATAATAATAAATAGTAGTTTTTCCCATTCCTGTTTCTTTAATAATTTGATTAAGACTTCTACCAGATTTAATCAAGTCAATAATTTCCTTTTTAACTTCAAATTTTAGTCTAGACATATTTTATATAAAACCACAAAGTATTTATATTTATCCGAGGTTCATATTAGGTGAAATATTGGTTTAAAAGAAAAGCATACGGTTGGGGCTGGAAACCAGCAACTTGGCAAGCCTATTTAGTTATAACAATCTGGATATTTTCTCTCATTTTCACATTCATACAAATAGACAAAAACTCACATTCAGTCTCAGACACATTATACTCTTTCGTCCTTCCAGCACTAACATTAACTCTAATAGCCTGGCTCATACAATATTACAAAGGAGAAAAGCCAAGATGGCAATGGGGAAATCATAAATAAAATGAAAGAAGATAAACATTTTCTAAAAATAGCAATAGGTAAATCAAAAGACTCGATAAGGCTAAAAGGTTTTCCAGTGGGAGCAATTTTAGTTAAAGATAATAAAATCATATCAGAAGGAATTAGTAATGGAAAAAATCTTAATGATCCTACAAGCCATGCAGAAACAGATGCTATAAGAAAAGCCTGTGAAAAGTTAAAGACAAGAAACCTAAAAGATTTAACATTATACTCCTCACTAGAACCTTGCTTAATGTGCTTCTCTGCTTCAAACTGGGCGTCAATAAAAAAAATAGTCTATGCAGTAAAAAAAGAAAGCGTCTCAAAACAACATTTCCAAGGAGATACAAAGCTAGAAGAAATAAATGAAAAGAATTACAACAAGATAGAATTAATACACATACCTTCTTTAGAAGAATCAGCTCTTGAAATTATCAATAATTGGGAAAGTTCTCAAAAGACTATTTAGCAGCAACCTGAAATTTATCTTGTCCCTGATACTGACTTCCTAATTCTTTATTTCCATAAGGTCTTTCCACACCTTTTGGAAAGTAGAAAACTTGACCATAACCTACAATATCTCCTCTTTGCACACTCTTACCGAGCAATTTTGGAAAAGCAGTCATCATTCCATTATATCCTGGATCTATCCAACTATTTCTCTTATTAATTAAAGATAAATTAACTTGTCCTTGTCTAAACCTCTCATCACCGGAAATTAAGTCTAAGGGAGCAAATCCTCTTAACTTTGGAGCACCTGGAACATTTCTTCCAACCAGATTATTAAAAACACTGATTCCAACTTTATCTGATAATTCAAATTTTTCCTCAACTTCAACAACTAAATGTTCTCCTTCTATTATGTCATATTTATTTCTAATATCTACTGGCTCAAATAAATTTTCATGACTATACTTTGATCTCTCTGAAAATTTAATTCCACCCTCAACTTTTTTCATTCTAAAGGCATCTTTAGCATGTAAAAGAATAAGCCCGTTCCAAGAATCAAATTCGCCCCCATTCCCTCTTTCAACTTTCATTAATCCTGCTTCTGCTAAACCTCTCAACTGCCTAGTAGTTTTAGCCTGAACGCCCATATCAAGTGCTCTAACTGCTTCTCCTTGTTTAGTATATGGAGGTTTATCTCCAACATCAAATGGAACTAAATAAGTTTCAGCAAATGGCGCAACTCTAATAAATGCCTGCGCAATTCTCTCTTCGCTATCAAAATGTAAATCATTAGGAGTATAATGAAATATAGTGCTTTCTAAACCTAAAAAATAACAAGGATCTGGATTCCCGCAAACTACTCCTCCTAATCTCAATAGACTACTCCTACCATCTAAGAATTTATCAAAAAAACAACTTCCTTGTGGAGTCATACCTTTCTTTACACTAAAATTAATATCATCAACAAAACTTACCCATGAAACTTGATTTGCTCTCAAAGTTAAATCTTCACAATAACCTCCTGTCGCAGTTCCAGGATTGAAGTATGAATCAATTTTCCTAAGTCGAAGATCAAGAGTAGCAGGTTGCAATCTTTCTCCAAGATTATCAAAATCTAATGCAGGGTTCAAAATCAAAAAACCCTCTCTAACTGCCTGTTTTATTCCCCTATCACTAAGTATTCTTATAGCAGGTCTTCCTTTTCCAAAATCATCACTTAAAGGATTAGGTAAATGTTTTTTGCTCATAAAAATAGCTTCAAATTAGACTTTATAAAATTCTCTATTTAATCTTCCCTTCAACCACCACAAAACTATTCTTTCCAGCCAGATTATTCACATACTTGACAAATGAATGCATATCCTTCCTCTTTTTCACAATGCAAAAACTATTTCCAGTAATTGGAAAAACAATAGGTTGACCTTCACCATCATCAGTCAAATAAACAATATTTCCACCCCATTCAACATTCCATTTATCAGTAAGTATAAAGAAAAATCTAATTTCTTCCTTTCCAGCTTCATCATCATGAACAAGAGTATAATCTTTCCACCCGAATCTTTTAACACTTAAAGTCATCTTACCAACTTTCTTCCCAATAACTTTTCCCAAGAATTCATTAAATTTATCGCTAGCAAATAAACCTTCAACTTCCAAGTTATCAATCAAACTATAAGAATATCTATCTGGAATTTTAGCAATTTCGCCTTCCTCATCATTTATCCTACTATTCAAATTACCATACTCATTCACATCAATAAAACTCTCCAACCTAACAAATCCATTTTCACTAAAAGCATCTTTAATCTGCACTACAATTTCCTTATCAGTATAACTTTTATTAATCAATGTAACCAACCCCCTATAGCATACCTTTTCTTTTTACCAATTACTTCCTCAACTTCATGCCAACTCCTCTTTGAAACTTCAAAAATCATTAAACTATTCCATTTAGGAGAATATCTTTTTCCACTCTTCCCAGGCTTTCCATTATCATCTTCAAGCAAAGCCAAAGCTCCTCCATCTTTTTCAGAGAAATCTTCACATAAATAATATACGTAAGCTATCTTTCTCCCCTCAAGTTCATCATCATGACATAAAAGATAATCTGTATTTTCATACAAACTACCAGCCAAATCAAAGGCTCCTTTTTTAACTTTAATTCCACTAATCTTCTCAATCCTTTCTGCAAATTCCCTGCTTTCAAGCATCTTAACAAACTCCTTTATCTCCTTATTCTCACTATAATGTAAATCTTGAGTCTGTTTAAAAGAAAACAAATCGCTATCTTTCTCTTCAAATTCTTCTTTCTTCAAAGCCAAAGCCAATCTTTCAGCTTCTTTCTCACCCAAAAAACTTTCAATAAGTAAATGGGGGAAAGGCATATTCTTAGCAAAATCCATAAATTAAAGAAGAAAATAACTGATTTAAACTTTAGCAATCTTCCACAAAGCATTAAACTGTTTTCTATATGTTTTAGCCAGTGCTTCATTTTCTATAACAATTCCATGAAGAGGTTGGCTAAATATAATAATCGCAACTTTATTTCCATAAATCATAGTAGAAGTAGGCTCAAAAAACTCTTTAGAGAGAAAACGATAAGTGGTTGTCTTTCTTGGAGCAGGTAAATAATTATCTCCTTCTCTTACAAGTACTTTCTCCTTTAATCCACTCTTCTTCATATCCTCGAAATATCTATGCATAGCCAATTCATCAGCTTCCATAAATTTCTTCTCATCAACTCCAATTATTAATGCCTCTCCACCTTTTTTCTTTAAAGTTCTAAAAACATCTCCCACAACTACTCTAACAACCTGACTTCCGAGATAAAATTCTGCCTTAGCTTCATTCTTAACACTACTACTAAGACTATTTAATTCAGGTAAAATACTCTTAACCTCTTCAAGTCTATTTTTCTGTACATCAACCAAATTCTCAGGTTCAACAGCAGAAAAGACATTTTTCCCATCTTTTACTATAAAAGAAACTAGTCCTTTCTCAAGCAATTTCTTCAAATTATCATAAGTGTAAGGCCTATACAATCCAGCACTCTTAGCCACATCAGAGACAATTGAAGGACCCATCCTAAGCAAAGTCAAATAAACAGAAATCTCATTATTAGTAAGACCAATCTTCCGTAATATTTCCTGTACATCTGCCATGAATAATCAAACAAACCCTCATTTTTAATCTTTACTACTGTCGTTTTTTATTGTACGACAAGACTTTAAGTATCTACTTTTTGCAGGAATTCTATGGAAAATAAACAAGAAAGACCTTTAGGAAATATAAATGCAGGATATATAGCTAGAGATAGGCAGAAAAATTCTCTTATCAAACATGGAGATGGAGGTATTAGCCGTGATGGGACTATAGTATCAAAAGCGTTAAGTGATTGTTTTATGGATTTATTTAGAAAGCGGTATGATGAAGACTATATTAATTATTCAGGAGCCTTTGTTAATACTGATATTCTTGGAATTGATTTCAATGAAATAAAAGAGTTTAGCATTAAAGTAATGGGCAGTTTTGGCTATAGCAGAGAGGCTTATCTAACACATGTTTATGAATCATCCAGAACACCTTGGAGAGAGGATGAACCTCGTGTGAGGTTTTGCGAGAACTCTTCTCTTAGACCTTTATCTCGTATTGTTACTGACTGGTATACTATGCAAAATAATGAAGATATGGCTATGCGCCCTGAAATTAGGGGAAATCTTGTTTTTCCAGGGTTGCCATTTACAGGATGGCCATTTATTAATTCTGCAGGATATTTAACTGATAGATTAAGAAAATTAAAAGAAGAACTTCCTGCCTTCTATCTGCAAAGTGAATGGATTCCTAAGAATCTTAAAGATGCAAAGGCTGTGCTTATTGAAAGAGGAATTGAAACATCAGAAGAAGAAATAATGAAACTTGGTATTGCAGGACAAATTGCTACATCTTATATCATAGGTTTAGCTTTTTCTCAATTAGGTGGAGAAAAAGAACTTACTAAAGAAGATGAATCTGTTGGAAAATGGTTTGGTGTAAAAATATAATGGAAAAAAATATATTTCGAGATGGAAATATAATCTATGACTTGAAACCGAAAGGGCCACTACACTGGAAAAACGCTACTATAGGTGGCATAAAACCGATAGGGCTACGATACTGGAAAAAAGACGATATAGTGGACTCCACTCAGATAAGCAATGAACTATTTGGGGAAGAAAAATCATTGCAAACAACTCTATTTTCAGATATAGCGAGGCTCGTATCATTTGCAGTCATTAATATAAAAAATAAAGATTTACAACCAGTTATTGAGAGTCTTAATAATTATTCTATAACTGGAAATACATTAACTGTCTGGACTCCAAAAGGTTTTTATGTTATTGATAAACCTGGAAAAGAGATTATCTCTTTACTTGGAAGAGACTATCCCTCTAACCCTTATTTTGAAACAAATACAAAAGAAGTAATAGATATGGAAAAAAATCTAAATAGGCAAATAGTTTCACAAGATAAAAATGGAATTTTACACAGCGAAGATAGAGATATAAGATTTGTTCCAAATTTATCTAGAAAATACTTTGGTCGATCAAAAATTTCTATTGCACAAAATCCTGGCATTATTGCTTTAGTTGGAAATGAAGAAAATGCATCTCTTCTTGAAGAAGCTGTGAAAAAATTCAAATTAGGATATAATTTTAGAGGTCCTCTTCCTTCAGATAAAATAGATATTAGGATCCCTAGTTTAATGTCTATTGTAAAATTTGATTACTGGCTCGATATAAATGGATCTCTTTGTAATGAAAATAAATTCTGTTCTTTTGGCTTAAAAAATTAAACTCTTAAGTTGGACTTATTCTGCTTCTTCTTCATCTCTAACACCTTTAATAGTTACATAAAACTGACATTCATTATCTGGTAAGTTAGGTGAGTCAATAAGTTTTGCCACTCTGCTTCCTTGTTTTCCTCTTCTCAAATACATTCTATAAGTAGATGCGTGACCAACAATATTCCCACCAATAGCTGTAGTTGGATCTCCAAACATCATTGCAGGATTAGCCATAACTTGGTTAGTAACATAAACTGCAATGTTATGCTGTTCGGCCATTTTAATCAAATTGTGTAAATACTTATTCAACTTTTGCTGTCTATCAGCTAACTGTCCTCTTCCTGCAAATTCTGCTCTAAAATGTGCAGTTAAAGAATCTATAATAACTAACCTAATAGGCTCTCCATCTTTAATCATTTCATTTATCTTATCAATAAGAAGTATTTGATGATCTGAATTAAAAGCTCTTGCAACTAAAATATTTTTTAAAACTTTATCAGGATTTGCTCCAATACCTTCAGCAATCTGCCTTATTCTCTCAGGTCTAAAAGTTCCTTCAGTATCAATCCACACGCTTTTACCATTTGCTCCGCCCTGTTCAATAGGCATCTGAGCATTAACAGCTAAAGTCAAACCTAACTGCGTTTTACCAGAACCGAAAGCCCCATAAGCCTCAGTCATTGATTTAGTTTCCACACCTTTTCCTCCCAAGAGATTATTCAAATTAGCACTTCCTGTAGTAATATAAAGAACATTTTTTCTTTGCTCTGCAAATTCATCTCCAGAAACAAAACCAAGCTTCATCATACTTCTTGCAGCTTGAATAGCCTTTCTAGCAACGGCTTCACCAACTCCAGCCATTTCAGATAAAGCACTAGGACTTAAAACAGCTAAACCCATTAAATCATAAACACCAGCAGCCTCTAATTTTACCGCAATCCCTGGACCAATACCTGGAATATCAGTTAACTTCTGACCATCACTCTCTTCTTTCTTTTCGCTTTCACCTTCTTCTTTCTTAGCCATATAAAAAATACCTCTCACCCAGTATATAAATATTTCAGCACTCTAAAATACACTTTCACTAAAGTGTATTTTAGTTCATTAAAAACTAAACAGTTTTCTGAAAAGAATTAATAATTTCTTCAGTAATAACCTTTTCAATCTTCTCAATCATCATTTCATTAGTATTGTATAATTGATTGCTTCTCATACTTCCAGAAAATACTAATTCTTCACCAAGATATTTACTTTTAACACTTCCAAAATTTTCAATAGCCATTACCTCTTCCTCACTTATACCTAGCATCTTTATCTGTTCTTTAAACAAGACAGCTTTCAAACTTTCATTTCCATCATCCAAAACTAAGGTCAACAAAGCTCGTTTCTCACTCTCAGTTTTACCATGATTTGCACACTCTCCTTCAACAACTCTCTTTCCACACTCTTTGCACACTTCAAAATATCTAGGATCAAATATCTGTACAATAAATGCTCTTGTCTTCAAACTCTGTCCTGATTTAGCATCATTAAGCTTCCTGTTTTCAAATGCTTTCTCACTCTGCACATTTGCAATCTTTTCTTTACTCTTTTTTATATCTGAAAAGCTTCCTAAATGAAGTTCTCCATTTCTTATATTTCCATTACTTATCTCTATAACATCTCCTTCTTTGACTTCTCCCTTCTCAACTAAGGAAATATGATTAGTATCCCAAAGAACTGTCTTGATATTTCCACTATCATCTGCTAAAACTAAATTAGCAACCTTCCCCTCTCTTCCATTTTTGTTAAACTCTCTAACTGCTCCTACACCAATAACCTTAGCAATAACATTTGCTCTCTTCATTCCTTGTAACAATTCGCTTATCTTCAATTTCTCTTTTTCAAAATTTATTCCTAGCTCAGCCGCAACAATCTGTGCAGCTCCTTCTTTGCTTACAAGCCCAGATAACTTAGCTCTTTTAGCTTCAATCTTTCTCTCAATATCTTCCTTAGGTAATCCAGCAGCTAAAGCAATCCTATCAATCAGTTGAATATATGTGTCCACCATTCTCTTTTTCATCAACTACACTATAAAAGCATTATGCCTCTTCAGCATAATACTCCTAACTTTCTAAAAAAGATTTATATACTCTAAAACCTAGTATAGAATATAGATTATTGTATCTAATGAAAGGAGGTAAAAAATGGCAAACACACAAAAGACTTTCGCATTAGTGCTAGGTATTGTTTTACTTCTTGTAGGTGTCTGGGGATTCTTTACTGATTCCATATTAGGCATCGGAGTAAACGCAGCACAAAGCGTCTTACACGTCATCGCTGGTATCTTTGGTATCTACGTAGGTACTAAAGGAATGGGTCCAGGTTACAACTCATCAATTGGATGGATTGGAATAGTTCTTGCAGTTCTAGGTTTCGTACCTTATACAGCAGCTCTATTGGGCACTCTATTAAATGTAAACATGGCTACAACTTGGTTACACTTAGCAATTGGAGTAGTGGCACTAGGCGTGTATTACTCAGCAGATAAATAAATCTGCCAATTTTTATTTTTATTTTTTTTAATGTTTTCTAAAAAATTATACTGGATTTGTACAATAGTCCTATTTCTAGGATTATTATGGATGTTCCTCCCTCATGCAGCACATGGAGCTATAACTGGAGTAGAAGAAGAAACAGAACATTACGAACATGTAATCCAAGGACTAATTCCTACACTTTTAGCTTTAGTCGGAATGATTTGGAATGAAAAACAATCTAAGAAGAAAAGCAAATAATCAAAACACTTATAAACCGTCCTAAATAAAAACAAGGATGGCTACAGTAATTATAGTAACAAAATTAATGCCTTCATCACCTGAAGCAGATCTATCAAAGATAATAAATCATGCATCAGTAATTCTAAACAAAGAAGGAGCAAGAAATGTCTCTTTTGAAGAAAGACCTATTGCTTTTGGTCTAAAAGCAGTTATAATCAAGATGGATATGCCTGAGGAAAAAGGCACAGATACAGTAGAATCCCTTCTAGCCAACATCCCAGAAGTTTCCTCAGTTACAATTGAAGAATATAGAAGAGCCTTCGGATAGAACCTAAATCTATAAAAAACCTATTTTCCCATAGACTAATATGTCATTAACACAAGAACAAATAAAAGAACTCAAATTCCAATTGTCTCAACAAATTCAAAACTTACCAGCAGAAAAGAAACAAGCAGCACAACAACAGATAGATTCTCTATCTCCAGATGCACTTGAATATATGTTAAAAGAGCAAACTTCATCTGGAAAGTCAAAACAATCAATATTTAGAATGATAATTTCAGGAGACATCTCTTCAACTAAAATAGAAGAAAATCCATCAGCCCTAGCAGTTCTAGACATAAACCCAATTTCAAAAGGCCATACAATTGTAATACCTAAAAAACTCTCTGCAACTTCAAAAGAAATCTCTCCAGAAGCATTTATACTTGCACAAAGCATAGCTGAAAGAATAGAAAAAAAGCTTAATGCCTCTTCAGTAGAAATTCAAACAGAAAAGAAATTTGGAGAATACATTATTCATATAATCCCTAGTTATGAAGAACCTTTAACATTACACTCAGAAAGAAAAGAATCCTCTCCTGAAGATCTAGAAAAAGTAGCTGAAAAAATAAGGCCTGAAAAAAAGCCAGCTATCAAAGTTGAAAAAGTCGAAGAAAAAGAGATAGAATATCTGCCTCCAAAAAAAAGAAGAATAGCGTAATAATATATGCTATAAGGAAAACAGGAACAAATGGAACTCCTTGCTTTATCAAAACACTCTTTCCACGTTTAAGCAATTTCTTTATCTCTTCCAAGCTCAACCCATGAACGCTATTTCCTATTTCTTTACCTTTTATGACTATCTCTTCACCAATCCAATCTCCCTCTCTCAAATCTCTAGGTTTAACATAAACTAACATACAAGATTTATCAACTGCTCTTAGGTAAATAAAAAGAAGAGCTAATGTTAATAAAACTGCTGCAAAAATAAGGCCATAACTTACTTTATATCCATAACTAACAATTCCAAAAACAAACAGAAACAGAAGCCCATAAAACCTCCAATCAAATTCCTTAAAAAACTTCATAAAACTCTTAAAAAACTTATTTTTATTCTTAAAAGCAAATACAACACTCGCAATTAAGCTGTAAACTGCACCAACAGAAAATAACAATAACAAAAAGAAAGACCCTTGTAAAAGAAACTCATTCAAACTATTAAAAGGTAAAACTGCACCCATACCTACAAGTAATTTAGCATCTCCTCCTCCAAATACCTTGCCGTAGTAAAATGCCTGTGAAATTAGGAAAAAAACCAACACTCCTAAAATTCCAGATAAAAAGAAAGTATAATTCTCAACTCCTATAGAATAAAATAGTCTATAAGCTAAAGCAATAGACACCAATGAAAAGTTAAGCCAATTAGCAACTTCCCTAACCTTCAAATCCTGCACACTAGCAAATATCATCCAAATCAAAGCAACAGCAAATAAAAAGAGATATTCGTACATATTAAATTTAAGAAAATAACATTTATTAAGCTTCTCTCTTTAGTTACTCTATGCAAAAAGAGACAAAAACAGATTTAAGAAAATACATCTTTTGGGGCGTCATTCTATTTCTTCTTATCTCCTCCTATTTTATAATAAAACCTTACTTAATTGCTTTAGTCTCAGCATTTATCCTAGCATTTCTTATAAAACCAATTTATGCTATATTAAATTCTAAAGGAATAAATAAAAGAGTATCTGCAATAATATCTGTTCTAATCATTCTTATCCTAATAATAATACCTATCGGTGTTCTTTTAGGAGGCATAACACAACAAGCATACTCTACCCTAAATGATGAAAAAATAAGCGCAGTACTTGAAAAAATATCAGATTATAAATTATTTGATACTTTACAAATTGATATAGATGGCATAAAATCAAAGGGATTAGAATTTCTTATCTCCATGTTATCCAATTCAATAACATATATTCCTGCATTCATAATCTCATTATTCATATTAATTTTAGGGATATATTACATTTTAATTCATTGGGAAATCTTATCTTCTAAACTAGCTGACTTTCTTCCTGTAAAAGATAAAAATAAAGCAATGAACAATATTAGAGACGTAACAAAGGGATTAGTCTACGGCACAGTCTTATTAGCATTTATTGAAGCAATAGTTGCAATGATTGGATTTGGTTTATTAGGAGTAAGTATTTCTTTACTTCTAGCTACACTTATCTTCTTCTTTGCATTCATTCCAGGCGTCGGACCAGCCATGGCCTGGGGACCAGTAGCACTATACTATCTAATTACACAACAATACTCTCTAGCAATTGGAGCATTAGTTATAGGAATAATAATAAGCGTAGGCATAGACAATCTTCTTAGAATAAAGATATTAGGTGATCAAGCTAAAATGCAACCACTAATAATGCTTATAGGTATTCTTGGAGGAATAACTCTATTTGGTGTATTTGGATTTATAATCGGTCCACTTATACTCATCTACACCCTAAAACTATTAGAAGAAGCCATGGATGATTGATAATATCAATCATCATATAAACTAATATACAGATATCATAATAATAGAAAATAAAATTAAAAAAGAACTATTATCTTATAAATCAATATTGATATCGTATTATAGATAACTAATTATTTTATCACAATTATACCTAAATTAAAAATAATCTAATGAATCACTAACTCTTTCTATTATTCTCATTACTAACAGAAACCTGAGCTAAACCATCACTTCTATGCTTCCCACCAGTCTTATATCTATTAAACTTACCTTTAGCACGTTTATCATTCTTATTCTTCCTTCTCTCACTAAAGCCATATTCATCAGCCATATCAATAAAACAAAATCAAACTCTATTTATAAATCTTCAGAAAAAACTAATCGGTAGGCTTAACTCCGCCCTTAGCCCTATAGTCTGCTAAGTCGGTGAAACCTAATTTAACGGCTTCTGCATCATTTGTAGGTTCTTTCACAATAGGAGCAGGAGGAGTATTAGAAGCAACAACAGGTTTAGGATCAGCTGGAACAGTTCTAGATAAACAGGTCTGCCCATTTACCACTACAGTATCTTTATACTTAACACCTTGTGTAGTTTTTAGAGTATTACAATATTTATATGCCCATTGTTGATCACATGATGGAGCAGTTACACCTACTTTAGGAGTAAACCAACCATTAACCTTAGCGAAATCACAATTAACAAACTGCTTACTTCCACCAATAAAACCTAAAAATCCCTTATAATTAACTTCTCTAGCTTGATTACAATAAGGGCTCTGTAATAAATCAGCAGCAGCACCAGCATCAACATCAGCAACACCTTTACAAAAAGCAGCTATTGCACTAACATCATCAGGAGCTTGAGAGAAAACCGCTTTATTAGATTGTCCAACCATATAAACAGCGCCACCGATAACTAGTAAACTCAAAATTATAATAACTATAACGGAAAGAGTTGAACCTAAATCAGCTTCCGCTCCTCTCTTATTCATCACCATCTTCAAAAGAATAATCAATTGTTTATAAATCTTTTTGCTCTAGAGATTATACTAATTTGATGAAATCTTATTCCCATTTCCATCAAATTTCATCTCAATATTCAAAGTTCTAACAAGTTTACCAGAATCATTTTCCAATTTAATGAAAACATTATCTATTTTCAATAAATATCCTCCACCATCAGAAGTCAATAAGAACTTCCCATTTCTAATCAAACCAAATAAATTTGTATTTTGTATTCTCAAATCATGCTTTCCAGCCGAACTCTTAAATTTATCATCTAAACCAGTTCCACCACCAGCTCCCTCTTGCAAACTCTCTTGCATAAACAATTCCAAATTTGAATAAATATAACTCTCAATTGATTTTTCAGAATTAAAAAGCATATCTGCACTTTCTAAAGGCCTTGCAATTCTTCCATCATAACTTGCAAAACTCCATAGAGCAGTTATAACTAAAACCAAAGCACCCACAAAAACAAGTGTCGTAGGCACATCTCCCTTTCTATTCATAACCATCAAATTCCTCCCTTGCATTTTCCATAATAATAGTAAATATCAACATTCTTACTATCGACAATTAAGCTTATCTTAGGTAAATTGTTAATCTTAAATCCAATCTGACTATCTAACAATCCGATAAAATTACCTATTTTTATTTCATTACCATTATCTCCAGCCATGACTGCTTTATCTCCCAAACCAGGTAAAATGTAACCTTCGTTAAATGTTCTCAAAGCACTTCTCTTTTCAACACTTTCAGGATTTTCTCCCAATACTTGCTTACCTTCCATCTTTGCATCATAAATAATAAATATCCTTCTCTTTTCAAAATCATCTTGCATAGAATAAGCTAAACAAATGGGATAACTATACTTCGTACCTTCTTTCTGCAAGTACTCACTCAAAGCCTTTGAAAAACCTCCTCCAAAACCATAACCTTCCTGTCCTCCAGCAACATTAACATTCTCCTGTCTATATTTCAACAATCCTTCTAAAATATTTATCTTATCTGTTTTACCTTCAATATTGACATCGATCTGCTTTCCAAAAAAATCATTTCCTAAATTCTCATCTAAAATTAAAGTATTCGGCTTTCCAATCAAAGAAGCAAAATAAACAAATCCACCCATAATAATCAAAACAGCAATCATAACAAAAAGAGTAGTTACTGTCTTTCCAATTTGCCCTCTTTTATTATTCAAAGATATATTCATTATGCAACTCTCCGAGGATTTATCTTGCTTCCAACAATTAAATGCAACTTTTTATCATTCAATTCAAAATTCTTCTCACTGCATCTAATCGCATTCTTACTAGTAACTTCAGTAAATCCACATAATTGATAGTTACTATTTATAAAAAATAAAGGCTCTGCTTTATTAGTATAACAACTTCCTTCACATATTCTAACCACGAACTCTTTCTCTCTCAAAACATTTTCATTTAAATTACATTTAATAAAGAAATCCTCTTTATTAGATAAATCAACAATTTTACTAGTTAAACAATTTTGAATTTCATTCCCAAGCCATTTTGCCTGCACTTCCCTAACATCATATCCTCCTCCAAAGAAAGCATAAGTACTCCAAGTCAATCCCAATCCAATTATAATAAATAAAAATATAAAATAAACAATAGAAACCTGATCTCCCAATCCTCCTCTTCTATTTATTTTTCCAATAATCATTTTATTCCTCCAGCTCCAACACTAAATTTAAGAAAATAACCATTAATATCTTCCTCAATTAAAACATCATTTATATCATAATTCCTCAAAAATGAATAACTAGTTTTCTTGCCTTTCTGCAAGCTCACGCTTACTTCTTTCTTCACATTATCAAAACTCACAATCTGTTTATAATCGGCAATCCCTTCTTTTCTACTCAATTCAACAGCTCTATCCATATTCAACTCAACTCGATCTCCAACTTGCGCATTATTAACACTTTTAGCAATTGTATAAGAATAATACTGTTCCCAAAAATAAACATTATTCTGATACTTATACAAGAAAGCCATCCCACTCATTAAAAACAGGATAAAAAGAATAATGTAAATAACATTTTCTTCAAGATACCCCTCGCCTTTATTATTTATACCTTTTATCTTATTGATTTCCATTTTTATCATCCAATTTTCTTAAAACTCACAACTCCATTATTCTTACTAATTTCAACTTCAATTAAATTAGATTGGAAAGCTATAATTGGTAATTTAATGAGTTCAGTAGTTTTACCTTCTTTTTTATTCATAGCATCAACTTTAACTTCAAAACTATTAAGAGCTATTTCTATTTTAGCAGATTTAACTTCTCTACACAAACCTTGAACATTGCAGGCATTTACTAAATCGTCCATTTTACCATTACACACGCAAATAACATTTTTTAGTAAATATTTTTCAGGTATTTTCAAATCATCTTTATTCCACCCAGCTATAAACCAATCACAAGTTTTATCATTGCCTTCTTTGCATAATCCAGGCAATTTAGCCATAATCTTTTGCCCATCTTCAAGGGAATTTGCTCTACTTTCTAATATATCTAAAGACGTCTGTGCATTTCTCTTAACTTGAGCAGTACTAACTAAACCAAATAAATATACGACAACGACTAATATGAGCAAAATTCCGATAATAGTTAAAATTAATTCAAGAACGCTCTTCTCAAGAAGCAAAAAACCTTTTTTATTATTTATTCTAATCATTATGCTTCTCCTTCAACAATTTCACATATAGAATTTATTGAACTTCGATCATAAGGCAATATCTGAACAACTGAACAACCAGTATTTGAACTTCCACGGCCAGTATAGGTGCCACAATATGCTGCTACATCTGCCCTACTCCAAGCTGCAGAAATTTCAGCAGAAGCGAAAGCCAAAGAGCCAATAGCTGCAACAATAGAAGCACCGACAGGATTAGTAAGAACTGGTTTGAATACTCTCAAACCACTTCCAGTTATTAATTTAGAACCTACAAAAGCTACAGAACCGGCTCCTACTGCAGCTCCTCCAACCATAGTAGTTCCTGCTTTAAATTGACTAGGAGCACTTATTTGCATAAATACGACTGCTACTTCATTGCTCTTTTTAGAGTTGTATTCGCTCTGACCTAAAAGAGAACCTTGAATAGTTCTCGCATCTAATTTTGAATCACTTCCTAAATCAAGCGTCTTAAAATAATTAAAATCACTGCCTTTTGGTTTGTTATTAGTCATATAATCTCTAATATTGACTTTTTCCACAACTTTTGGATCAGCATTTTTATCAATAGCAATCCTAGAGCAAACAACACATCTTGGTTTTGAATTTCCAGTAGCAATAATGCTTTCACTTAAACTTCCAAATATATCCATCTTGCCTCTACCAAAGTCATCCCAACAATCATAAAAAGAATCTGCAACTTTCTTCTCAATTTGTTTTCTAGATACTATAGAATCTTTACTCAATTTAACTTCATCTACATTCTTCTCACCTTCAAAATTCTCCTTGCACTCTCCACCCAAACATATCTTCTTAGTAACACATTCAATAGGTACGCTAGGTGCAACACCTGGAAGTAAAGTTGGAACAGTGGCTTTAGCAAGTATAGATAACTTACAAGCAGCATCTTCTCCAATTCCTTGAATATTTAGCCTTACTAAAAAATAAGCAAGAGCAATAAATGCAATTATTAAAATAACTGCGATTAGAATATACTCTGCCTGAATAGCTCCTCTTTTTTTACCTCTTTCTATAAGCATATAATTAACTAATAATCAAGGTTTATAACAATTACTAAATTAAGAGAAAAACATCTTACCCAAAAGCCAGACAGCCAAAATAGCAATTATGGCCCAAACAATGACCTCTCCCCTCTCAACAATAGTTGACAACTCCCAACCTTTAGCTTGTTTATTCATCATATACACTCCTTACTAACTTCAACTGGTTTTCTTAAATCAACAGCTAACATACCCTTATCTTTAATATAGACAACGCAGAAATAATTAGCCACATTTATCCCACTTACTTCTCCATAATTTAATTGAATAGGCTTTTTAACAATATAATCTCTCCAATCAACTAAAGCATTAACAAAAGCTACTTTCTGATTACTTGTTAAACTCAATTTTTCACTTAAATGCTCCTGAGCAGTATTGGTGCTTTCAGTATAAGCCAAAGTAACTTCTTTTTCTTCTTTATTATAAGTCCTCACACTAATACGATAAGTAATCGAACTAGAATCTCTTGATTGAATCACGAGCCTTAAAGTAATCTTAGTATTTACTCCATTTTTATAAAAGCTGTAATCATAAATTCCTTTATTTTTATCTTCTTGACTACCATCATACTTAAGTTCGAACTCTTCACCAGGTAAAACTAAATCTTGACCTAATTTAGAAACTAAATCTATCCCTCTATTTCCAAAAGTAGCTATTCTAGCTAAATCTGCTTGTGTTTGAGAAGATAATTTACTATCTGTGTAAAATTCATTTTTTACACTAAAGAAAATTAATCCTTCTCTAGCAAATTGATATAATTTTTTATCGAAACTCATAAAATAAGTCTTCTTATTTTCACCAACACCGTAATCTACTTTAATATAACTAGCTAATTTACTATTAACTCCATTAAAAGCATCTGGCCCTTTAATTAACTCGGGTCTTTCAGTCAATTTAGGAAGAGTCAGAAAATCATTAGAACCTGTAGGAGCGATTCTTAAATCATTTCCTTCCAACATGGGATCTCTCAGTTGTTGAGCATACCAATAACTAGAAAAATCAGCATAAATCTGACCTTTATTAACTGTAAAACTTCCTAAATTTACTTCTCTTTCTATCTTATTCCACATTTTATCTTTCCTATAATTAACACTATCATCAAGAAGATTATACATAACTATCCCAGGGCCTTCTTCAATTTGAAAAGCACTTTCTTTAGGTAATATTCCTAATTTATCGGGCAAGATATTAGCAAAGAAGGATTTTACAACTCCTGCACCCGTACTAGAACTATCAACAATAATTAGGACTACTAGGACTACTAAGACGATAATTGCAACAGTTTCAAATGTACTCAAACCTTTCCTATTCATTATTTTCATTTTATGATCTACCAAAAATTTCATTTAATGCTTCAAGCAAGGCAGGTAATTTACCAGTAAGGATAAGGTAAGTTAAACCTCCTATGATTATGACTCCCACTGCAACAACTATAAACATCGCACCACTCTGGTCCCAAGCTAAACTAAACCCTCTCTTATCCATTCTTATTGAATGGATATTTGAAATTTTACTAAATTTCATTTTATTCATCCCATCAAGAAATATCCATTATTATTAAACCTTATGCGTGACTTACTTAACCTTGTCCCTTATTCGAATATAAATAACATTTATAACATCCTCTTGCATTAATTCTAAGTAATAACAAATTGGTGATATATGCCTACTACAGATGAAATTCTAAGAAAATATAGTGCGAAAATAGAGTCAGAAGCTTCCAATTACACACATAATTCTTCAGATTATACTAAATTCAAATCTGAAACAATTCACTTCCCCTCAAACTATGAAAGCTGGTCAAGAATTCTTGGAAACATAATAAAAATAAATATATCTCAAAAAGATAAATTGAGGCTTGAAAGACAATTATCTGAAGCTCATGTAGACGTAAATCCAAGTCAGGCAGTTACTCTTGCTATTTGCTCTTTATTATTAGTATTATTTATCTCGTTTCTAATTTCAACAATAATTTTCATTATTAATGGAACTTTTCCAGTTCTATTCGCTTTCCTAGGAGTAGTAGCCTCAGTCTTTCTATTCTATTATGCATACACCTTTCCAGAGAGATTAGCAAACGCCTGGAAACTTAAAGCTTCTTCACAAATGGTTCCTGCAATTCTGTATATAGTAGTTTATATGAAACATACATCAAATTTAGAAAGAGCAATTGCCTTCGCAGCAGAACACTTAGAAGGCCCTTTAGCGCTAGACTTCAAAAAAATATTCTATGATGTAGAAATAGGAAAATATTCTACAATAAAACAATCATTAGACAATTATCTAGAATCCTGGAGAACCTACGCTCCTGAATTTATTGAATCAATGCACTTGGTAGAATCAAGCCTTTACGAACCTTCAGATGGAAGAAGAATAGAAATTCTAGAAAAATCATTACAAGTAATTTTAGATGGGGTTTATGAAAAGATGCTAAAGTATAGTAGAGAAATCCGTTCTCCTTTGACGAATATTTACATGTTAGGAATAGTTCTTCCAACTCTTGCTCTTGCACTTTTACCTCTAGCTTCAACACTTCTTGGAGGTTTAATAAAATGGTATCATGTGATGCTTATATTCAATATGATAATACCTCTTCTTGTTTTCTATATGACTTCTCAAGTTTTATTAAAAAGGCCCGGAGGGTATGGAGAAGCAAGTGTATTAGAATTAAATCCAGACTATCACTTATTCATATCGAAAAAACCTTGGACAACAGCACTATTAATATCATTACCATTTTTCCTAATAGGCCTTCTTCCATTTATTCTTCAAGTACCATTCATAACAGACACGTTACATTTGCAATCAGACTACACTTTCGGACAGATAGGGATATCTTTCTTAGATGAAGTAAAGATATTTGATTTCAAAACTGTAGGCGATGGTAAGGTCGGTCCATTTGGTCCATTAGGAGTGCTATTTAGTCTATTCATCCCTCTTTCAATAGGTCTTTTCTTCTCATACACATATAAACAAAAAACAAAAGTTCTAATTGAATCTAGAAATAAAACAGTAGAATTGGAAGCAGAATTCAATAACTCTTTATTCCAATTAGGAAATAGACTTGGTGATGGAGTCCCAGCAGAAATAGCTTTTGCAAAAGTAGCCGACTCAACTCAAGGCCAAACAACTCAGCAATTCTTCCAAACAGTAAATCAAAACATACAGCAAGCAGGTATGTCTTTAGAAAGAGCACTATTTGACAAAAAGCGTGGTGCATTAATCTATTACAACTCTTCTTTAATTTCAACATCTATGCATATTTTAACAGAATCTGTAAAGAAAGGTCTTCAAGTAGCTGCCCGTTCATTAATGTCTATTTCAGAATATGTAAAAAACATTCAAAAAATAAATCAAAGACTTAGAGATTTACTAGCTGAAGTAGTCTCAGATATGAAAGCGAATATGACTTTCCTTGCACCCTTACTTTCAGGAATTGTAGTAGGTCTAGCAGTAATGATAACTACAATTCTAAATAAACTTGAAGCATTACAATCACAAATTACAGGAACTGATGAATCTTCTTTTGCAGGCCTAGGTTCACTATCAGATTTAGTAAAGATATTTGATATCACTCTGATGATTCCTCCTTACTTCCTTCAAGTAATTGTTGGACTTTACATAATACAAATAGTTTTCATTCTAACAACTGCTCTAGTCACAGTTGATTCAGGTCAAGACAAACTAAGAGAAAAATCAGAACTAGCAAGAAATCTAAAATCAGCAACAATTCTCTACCTATTAGCAGCATTCACATCGATAGTGGTTCTATCAGTATTAGCATTAGTTGTAATGACTAATATCTAAAATCATAAAGACAGCTATAACCAGACTTGAGAAATAATGAAACTCGTTAGCTTAAAAAACAATATTAATATCATATTACAGATAACAAATATCTTTCCAATTAAAACTTCTTAACTTCTACTTCCATCCACTTTTTCCACAATTCAAAAACTTTATCACTATCAGCAACTCCACTCTCTCCTCTTACTCTCTCACTTATAAGATGAAATGCGTTATTTGATAATGCGTTAAACTTAGCTTCAAGCAATTCAGGCCTTTTCAATTTTCCAGCAATTTCTACAATCTCTTGCTTTATCTTTCCTCTTAAAATAATATTATCATAAACTGCATCCCAATTACCAGCCCAACCCTTTACATTTGAAGCAATAGCTTTAATGATTTCAGAATCTCCATTTATCAATTCAGGAGTAGGTTCCAATTCATCTCTCTCAACATTATATCTCATCAAATCAACAAACCCTCCTTCTTCAAGAGGATCTTTACTCCAATGCTTTCTCACTTCAGTAATGCTCATTACCCTCTTCACACTTCGTAAACCATCAGCACTCTTAACGGGATTAGTAATTACAATTATATCTGTAGCTTTAAAACTAGTAGCAGGTACATTCAAATCATTTACAACTCTATCAAAAATTCCATAAGGTGAATCTCCATGAATAGTTCCTGCAACAACATTAGCCAATGCACCTACCCTCATTGCCTCATACAATGCCTTAGCTTCGCCACTTCTAACTTCTCCAACAATTAAAGCGCTATCGCCTAATCTCAAGCTAGTTCTTATTCCCTCACTAGCTTCTATCTCAGTGCTTCCATTTACTAAAGCGCTTCTTACTTTCATTCTTAATATATCATAATTTAATTTTCTTAATGCGTCAACAGGCAATTCAAGTGTATCTTCAACCACAATAGTCCTTACTTTAGGAATTATTTCAAGCATTAAACTACCTAAAAGAGAAGTTTTACCACTACTTCGAGTACCAGCAACTAATAGTGTTCTACTTCCATCAATAATAAAACTTAATAATCCTGCAGCTAAACTATTAATCATTTTATTTTTCATAAATAGAGGTAAAGTCCAAGGATTATCTCTATGTCTTCTAATGGCATATGCAAGCCCACTCGGACTTAAAGGTTCTTTAATAGCTGCAACTCTTGCTCTTACATTTCCAAAAACTAAATCAGTATCTAAAACTGGATTGGCCTCATCTAATGGTCTCCCACTCTGTAATCTTAATTTTGCAGCCCATGAATCTGCATCCTCATAGCTAGGTATAACATTTGTAACACACTCATCATATTTTTGATGTCTTACAAAAATAGGATTCAATGCAATAGGCGCATTCAAAACAATGTCTTGTAAATTCTCATCCATCAAAAGAACTTCAATCAATCCAAAACCAATAGTATATCTTACGAGAATATGCGCCAATTTAACCAAATCTCTATGAGTTAAAGTTATTTTCTTACTTTTAGCCAATTCACTCAACAAATCTCTGGAGACATTAAAGAAAACTTGTCTTGTTTTGTCTGGATCTGTAAACTCCTCTGCTTTAGGTCTATGCTCTGTCAAAACACTTCTAGCTAAATTCAAGAGCATATGGTGTTCTTCACTTAAAACATATTCTGGAGGAGTTAAATGATAAATATATTTAGAATCATTATCGCTTTTCAATATTGTAACAGTGATTGTTTCCATATCTCCTTTGACTTCATACTGATCTATCAATTCAACATTCTCAGGAAACTGTGCAACTAATCTTGTAAAAGTAAAATTAGGCAATACATCTGGTCTGAAAATATGCTTATACAAACTCCTCCCAGCAGAAGGATAATCGCTTAAAGATTTAAGAGATTTAATCAACTTAGTCTTATCAAGCAACTCTTCAATTCTTTCAAGAAACCTAATATAATTAATTAATCCAGACCTATTAACTACCTGTCCAGTTTCAACTTGTTTCTTAAAACGAGTTATTCTTCTTCCAAGTTCAAGATAAAAATATAATGGATCTTGCCTTAACACCATTAACAAATAAGACATATCGGAATACATTTCAGAAACTTCTCCAAACAAACCTAACTTTTCAACAGAAAGAACAGCTTCCTGCTTAACGAGATAATTATAAATTTCAGCAATTTCAGATAAAAGGAAAATCTGCTCGCTCGGATAATTATAATTTCTCTGCTGAACAAAAACTATTCTTGATACATTTTGATTCTCACTCAAAACATCAACTGTTCTAGCCATAACACTAGGATCGTCAGCTATACTCGGCACAAAACTTGCTTTAAGATAGTTAACATAAAGCAAGTTCTCACCAGATTTCCTTTCAAATTCAGTGGCAAAAAGCGGCGCATTTTCTTTGAATATCATTCTTTTTTCCTCTAAAAATCTCTAAACAATAAAACTATTTAAACCTCTCTCACTTAAAAGATATATGCCTGAATATCCTCAAAGTCAAGAATATGGTTTAGATATAAATACTAGACTTAGAGACTTAGAAGACAGAATGCATCTTCTAAAAGATAGAACTCTTCTAATAGGAAAAAGTCTAATAGATTCGAGAGAGAAAAACTTCTCTGAACTTCAAGAAGCTAAAAAAGCAATTTCACATTTAACAGAAGAAAACATCCGATTAAAAGAGTTAACAAAAAGAATGGCTGAGCAAATAAATAATTCAGCTAGAAAAGAAGACCTTTTGATTATACAAAGGCAACTCGACCTTTTACGAGAATAGGACATTATTCCTCATATAATTAAATAAACTGAAAGAAAAATAATAAATTTTTTAACTTACAAAACAATAGTAATATCATATTATAGATAACAAAGTATTCATTCCTTAGTAAGAGTAGTATATGTGCATAGAATAAAAGCATATTTAAATGCCTTTTCCATATTTATAATATGGGTTTAATAGAAGAGGTGCAAGAGCTTAAACAATCAGGAGCTCAAGAAGACAAAATAATTGCTATTTTACAAGAAAGAGGTTATCCAAAAAGAGAGATTGCAGATGCTATATCTCAAAGTCAAATTCGTGATGCAGTTTCTTCAGACTCTCAATATTCTCAAGAAGCAAACTACTCCGATTCCCAACAAGATATGCGTCCTTCTCTATTAAGTAATAAATCTGCTCCAGCCGTTCAAGAATATGCACAACAAGATATTGCTCCGAGTTACCCACAAGACTCTCAAAATCAAGGATATCAACAATACGACCAAAATTCATACACTCCTCCAGCAAGCTCTGACACAATATCTGAAATATCTGAACAAATAGTATCAGAAAAACTCTCCCCAATAAGGGACCAATTAGAAAAAATTATAGATATGCGAAATTCTTTTGAAACAAAAGCAGAATACTTAGATGAGAGACTAAAAAGAATCGAACATATAATTGATAAATTACAACTCTCAATTCTAGAAAAAGTGGGAGACCAAGTTTCAAACATTCAAAGCATAAAAGATGAATTGATAGAAACTCAAAAGTCTTTTAAATCTCTTCTTAACAAATCTAAATAAAAATTTTATTTAATAATGAAGTTTAAGTTACTTAAACTTCACCAATACCCAAGCAACTAAAGCAGAAACAATTAAAAGAAGAATAGCTCCACCAACTCTTGAACTAAACAACCAATCTGAGAATAAAGAAACATCCGGGTTACCTCCAGCATAATTTCCTCCAGGAAGATAAGGTGTGATGGAAGATGAAAAGACTACAAAAGCAGTCCCAATAAATACTATAAATAATATCACTACGAATATAATTCCCATTCCTTTATTCATAAATACTAAATCTTTACCAAATATTCCTGCAAGAAGCAAAATGAAAAATGCACATACGATCAAAACTGCAACAGCCGGAGCAATATTCTGTATAAATTTCTGAGGACCTACAAATGTAACAAAAATAATCGCAAGAATAAATGAAACTAAATATTCTATAAATGCATTGCCCAATATCTTAGTTTTCATCAAAAAAGCAAGTGAAACAACAAAAACAAGTAAAAAACTCAAAATAGGAAGAAAATATTGGATTCCTGTTAAATCTACTGTCTGCATTTTAATTTCTCCAAGGCACTAAAACAGCATTATCTACTTTTTTCTTAGGTTCTGATTCATTAGTAGCATTAGCGACAGCAATTATCAATCCAATTACTAATACTCCTCCTACAATCCATCCAACATAATCGCTATTCATGCCTGAACTGAACCACCCATAATTTTCAAATGACTGTGAAACCACCACTATAGCAATTACAAAAGCAATTGCTCCCAATCCATAAAGCCAAAATCTCATTTCATCTTGAGGTACAAAAAGACCTATCAAGATAACTAAAGTTAGTATTACTGCAAGTCCAACTCCTAATCTAGGAAATATTTCTGCAAAAAATCTAGGAACAAAATCAAGCCTTAAAGCAAGTAAACCTATAACAAATGCAATAATAATATGAACTCCCTTATTCTTTCCCAATATATTAGTTGTAGTTAATATTCCAAACACAACTGCGAAAATCAATAAAAATGGAAGAAGAAAATCAAATACTCCTGCAGCTTCCCATTGAGAAAGTAAAGTACCTATATTCATAACCATAATCTATTTACCAACACCCCATTTAAATATCTTTCTTTATTTTTTATTTTTACTGCTCTTCTCATCACTCTTTCTATTCTTTATCTTCCCATATATCCAACCAATTAATGCTCCTATAAGAAAATAGTAAATAAAAGAGCTAATAAGAAATAATATAATTTTTATTCTGAATTTAAAAAAATATATTAAAAAAGAAAAATCAATACTACTCCTTAAGATTCTACCATCTTAAAACTTCATTCATAGTTTCAGAAATCTCCGCCAGTTAATAGAGCTGCAATAAAAAATAAGACAGTGATACTTAAGTTAATCCACCAATATATAACTAAAATTTTCAGTGGCATACTTAAATCCATAAACTTAATCTTTTTTTCTGCCATTTTAATCTTTCTTCTTATCGCCACTGCTACTCATAACTGCGATAATTGCGATAACCACAATAACAACCAAAACAATATTTCCAAACGCACCAGAATTACCAATAACTATCCAATCTCTAATATAATCCCAAGCATGTGTAACATACAGCACTGCAACCACAACTGCAATAAGAGCAATTATTCCTGCAGCAATCTTAACTCCTTTGCTTGTTTCCAAAGTTCCATGATAGAATGAACCCCACAACAATAAGAATACTAAAGCAATTACCAAACCAACTGCGAGAAAAGGAATCAATGTAGTTATAATATCCATTGCATAACCTACACTTATAACTAGTAAAGCCATAGCAAGTGAAATCAATGCATCTGTCTGTTTCTTTCCATCTCCAAGAATCTTAGATTTTTGTAATAAAGCAAAAAGTAAAGTAAATACGAGAACAAAAACAAGAGCAGTCTGCCCCAACGGAGAAGAGAATATTGTTTCAACGGCCATAATAAATGCTAACAACTTAGATATTTAAATGTTATGCGAAACAAAGATATTATATACTTCAAGATAATAATATCAATATGAATCAAAATAAATTATATTGGATAACTGGAGCAATAATTGGCTTAATTTATGGATTAAGTGCTTTAGTGTTACCTTTGCCTAGAATATTGTACTATTTATTTTTAACAAATATTTGGGATTCAATAATAAGTGAAGAAACTGGATGGATAGCCCTTCCGATTTTAACTACGATAACTGGAGCGATATATGGCTCGATAATCTATTATATAGTTTCAAAAGTCAATAAAAAATAATTTATATCTGCTACATTAATATCATTCTCTGTTAACAAATAATCTTATTCATTAAAATAAGGAGTCTTAGAACCTAGGTTCTAACCTTAAGCCAAATCACTAGAACTCATTGAAACATCAACGCCAGCAGCCATGCTCATTCCTTCATCCTTTGAAGGTACTGAAGCCTTGTTGATTATGAAAACATCTCCAATTGCCTTAACAAACTGATGAGGGATAATAACTCCTCTAGCTCCACCTAAACTACCAGTTATACCTGATCCTACTCTTATTCTCCATCCTTCAATTTTATTATCAACTAGATTAACTTCTTCAATTTGACCAAAATAATCTCCTTCAGAAGTATAAACGTGCTTTCCTACAGCTTCACTTATTTTTTTAATTCTTAACATAATAAAGTTATCATAAATAACACTATTTATACTTTTTGTTTTTGTAAAGTATATATTCATTTCTCTTAAATCACTTAGTTTCCATCAATAAGTTTATATAAATCTCATTTATTATCTCTTCATGAATAAAAGAGAAATATCACATATTTTAGCAGCAATTATAATTTTAGCAGTAATCTCGAGTTTTGGTCCAATATTTAAAACAGGATATTCAGAGTTCCCAAAAATACTACTTTTTTCAGCAATAATAATTGGAGTTTCTATTGCCGGTAAAAAAATTGTTGCTTTTCTTTTAGATTCAGACGTAGAACATGAAATCTGGCAATTCCAAAGATTTGGTTGGAAACCCCATTACTATCTTCCAAATAAATTACCTTTTGGAATTATAATTCCATTATTTTTTACTATATTTAGTTTAGGATTTTTGAAAGTCTGTACTATTTTAACATATGAAGCAAGAGCCTTAAAGTATAGAGCATCAAGAAGATTTGGATTTTACTCATTCACCGAGCTAACTGACTGGCATAACGCAATAATAGGTGCAGCAGGAATAATTTCAGTACTTATAATCGCTGCAGTAGGATATCTTCCCGGAATTGAATACCTCTCAAAGATGTCTGCATTCTATGCATTGACAAATCTTATACCTTATTCAAAGTTAGATGGAACACAAATCTTTTTCGGCTCTAGAGTTCTCTACACAGCACTACTTGTAATCTCCCTTATCTTCTTCGTCTTCGCATTGATTATCTAATCATGGACAATTACATAGGCGTAATAATAGAAGAAAGTTTAGAAGATAAAACCATTCTAAAAAATTTAAAAATCACTAAAAAGAGGGTATCCCAGGTAACTGCAAAACATAAAACTCCCTGGGTTAAAACTTGGACTTTAGATACTATTAAAATTAATGAAAATCAAGCAGATAAAATATCTAAAATAATTTCGTTATCCCTAGACTCAAATCATGACTGGTATTGTGATTATAAAAATTCAGAATATCATTATATTATATTCAGAAATAAAATATTCAAAATCAATAGAACAAGCAAAGAGCAATATGATGAAGCTAAAGTATATGGTATTTCTTTAGGCATACCTCCATATCAAGTTAATTTCCATCCAGATCTAGAAGAATAAAAAAGTTAGAACACATAATCTTTTAACCTCTAATAATTCTTTAGTTGAATGCAAAAAGAGTCCGATATAATTAAAATACAATCTAGAGAGTATCAATCAAATATAATTGAAACTGCCAAACTACACAATACTCTAGTAGTCCTACCAACAGGACTTGGAAAAACACTAATAGCACTATACTTATCAATACATAGAATTCAGAAGTATCCTGGAGAAAAAGTCCTTTTCCTCGCTCCAACAAAACCTCTAATAGACCAACACATAGAATACTTCAAGAAAAATATTCCCGAGCTATTTGCACAGTTAGAATTCTTCACAGGTCAAGTTCCAGCAGAACAAAGAATGAAACTATGGAATCAAGCAGACATAATTTTCTCAACACCTCAATGTATAGCTAACGATATATCTCGTGGATTATACTCTCTCTCAAATGTCTCTCTTTTAGTAATGGATGAAGCCCACCGCTGCCTCAAAAACTATGATTACACTAAAGTTGTCTCAAGTTACAAAGATAATGCATTACATCCAAAAATTATTGGTTTAACAGCTAGTCCAGGCTCAGATTCAGATACTGTAAAACAGATATGTAAACATCTAAACATAGAAGAAATAGAATTAAGAACAAGAGATTCGGAAGATGTGAAACCATATCTTCAAGAACTGGAATTTGAGAAGGTGGAAGTTCCTTTCCCACAAGAATTTATAGAAATCAAAATACTCTTAAAAAGAATATACGATTCAAAAGTAGAACAATTAAAATCTAAAAATCTTTTATTTGGTCCAGTAAATAAGATTACTCTTCTTAAAACACAAGCCAGACTAGCTGCTCAAGCTTCTCCAGGCAATTGGAATGCCTTAACAGGAATGTCTTTAACAGCACAGGCAATAAAAATTTCTCATGCAATTGAACTCTTAGAAACACAAACTCTCTCAGGTCTTTCAGATTATCTACAAGGCTTAGTTCAACAAGCAAAGGATAAAAAAACTAAAGGTGTACAAACACTAGTAAATTCAGGAGAATTTCAAGCAGCATTATTATCTCTAAAAAAATTATTAGAAAATAAAGTTGAACATCCAAAAATAGAAGAATCTGCAGTAATAATCGAAAATGAATTCAAAGATAATGAAAAATGTAAAATTATTGTATTTACACAATTCAGAGAAACAGCTCAAAATATCTCAAATAGACTAAATCAAAATACAAAAATCAAGTCATCAATATTCATAGGACAAGCAAAAAAGAAAGACATCGGTTTATCGCAAAAAGAACAAAAAGAGATAATCCAAAAATTCAGAACCGGGGAGATAAATGTACTAGTAGCTACTTCTATAGGTGAAGAAGGTCTCGACATTCCAGAAGTCAATGCAGTTATATTTTACGAGCCAATTCCATCTGCGATAAGAAAAATACAACGTGCAGGTAGAACAGCACGTCTAGCAAAAGGTAAACTTTTCATTCTGGTAACTAAAGACACAAGAGATGAAATCAATCACTACGCCTCATCAGCAAGAGAAAAGAAAATGCACGTCACCATATCAAAGATAAAGCAAGATATGAAAAATGATAAAGATAATAACTCTAAAACAAAAACTCTAAGAGATTACATAAAATAAACTATGACTTTCTTCAACATCTACTCATCTGAAAAAACACCAAAAAAAGAGAAAGTAAAGATCATAATAGACTATCGAGAGAAAAATTCTCTAGTTCCATCAGAATTAATGGCTTTAAACTTTGAAATACAATTCCAGCAACTACCTTTAGGAGACTATATAGTAAACAACACAATAATAGAAAGGAAGACTCTCTCAGACCTACAAGCTAGTATAATGAATAAAAGAATATTCTTCCAGCTAACAGATTTATCACAAACCAATTCTTTACTAATTATAGAAGGAAATAAAGAAACTTCAACCAATATAATTCATCCCAATGCCTTGAAAGGATTTCTTCTCTCTCTTTCAACAGAGTATAAAGTTCCATTTATCTTCTCAGAAAATGAAAAAGACACGGCATTATACATTTCACTCCTAGCAAGAAAACCAATAAATAAAGAGATATCATTAAGACAAACGAGATCATTTTTATCAGAAGAAGAACAAAAGCAATTCATTCTTGAAGGTTTCCCCGGAATAGGTCCTTCAACAGCAAAAAAGCTTCTAAAAGAATTCAAATCTCTAAAAAACATATTCAACGCCTCACAAGAAGATTTAGAAAAGATAATTGGTAAAAAAGCATTTGCTTTTTTCAAGATTCTGAATATTTTTGAAGATACCATTTAACATCTACATTATATTGTTCTGGGGAACGCTCAGGTCCTGCGCTCGTAGTAATTGAACGACAAGATATACCTCTAGAAACAAGGCCCCTATGAATTAACTCTCTTAAACTATTAAATTCTCCATTTAATGAAGAACCATTATAAATAAAAATATCGTTAGAAGGAGGTTCAAGCGAACGCCTCTGATCCGCATAACCTCTCACAATATCGTCTGCGATAATTTCTAATCTATTCATCAAAATAATATTCAAATTCTTAAATATAAAAACAAAACACTCACTCTAAAATACATATTCTAAACCATAAAGCCTATAAAGCCAGCTTCTCTTTATCTTTTGTATTCTCAATTTTTACTCTAATAAAGAATATTCTTCAACAATATTATAAACCGGTCCACTTGGTTTCAATTCAGATTTTATCAATTGAAAACTCTTTATCTTAAAACTAACTTCTTTAACACCAATATTTTCAACATATTTTCTAAATCCAGCCTTATCATTAACATATTTTATTCTTGCAATTGTTAAATGACTCATAAATCTCTCTTCTTTCTTAAAAGAGCTCTCTAAAACCTCATCTATCTTTTTCTGTAAATCAAAAATTCCTTTTCCATTCAACTTTAACCAAGTTATCTTAGGATTACCATGAACACTAAATAGCCCTGAGTGGTCTAATTTACACTCAAAACTATTTTCTTTAATTGTTTTCAAAGCTTCCTTAACTTCACTTAGTTTATTCTCATCAATCTCACCTAAAAACTTCAAAGTTAAATGTAAGTTTTCAAGTTCAATTAATTTACCATTAAATTTCCAACTTCCAAGTATCTCTTGTATTCTTGCACACTCTTTTATGACTTCATCATCAAAAGTCAAAGCTATAAAAATACGAGCCATAAAATATAGTAAAAACTCAGATTTAATAAGATTAAGGTATTAGAAATCAATAGTTATCTAGGAACAACTGCAGCACTACTATACTTTTTAACCAATCTCTTAGCCAATTCTTTAACCTCTTTCAAGGTTACTTTATTTATCTTCTCTTCAAGTTTATAGTAATCTTCAGCATTCCCCACAAGCTCATAAAACATAAGTTCATTCATAATGTTAACGCTCTCTTCTGAATTAATTGCTTTCAAACCAATAACTCTCTCTTTTGCTTCTTTCAAATCTTTCTCACTCATATTTTTTATATTTTCAAATTCAGCGAAAATCAATTCTTTAACCTCTCCTATTTTATCTTTCTTTGTACCTGCATATATGGAATAATAACTATAACTCTTCTCAGAATTTAACATACTTCTTACAGTATAGGCTAAACCTCTCTTCTCTCTTATCTCTAAAAATAATCTTGAACTCATTCCATCAGCCAAATAAGCATCTAATACTGTCAAAACATCAAATTCTTTAGTATTTCTTAAAGGTGCATGCATCCCTATAACAAAATGTGCTTGATCAATATCTGCTCTTTCCTCAATACTCTCTTTATTCTTAAATTTTATTTCTTTACTCTTCATTTTGAGCTTTTTCTTCTTAAAATTATTCTCTAAATATTCACAAATCTGCTCAAAATCAGCATTTCCAACTACACTCACAATATAATTTGAAGGATCATAGTTTTTAGAGAAAAAATCAGCGACAAAATCTCTTTTAAGAGAATTAACTGTCTTCTCGCTACCTATCACTTTCTCTCCAAAAGGCCGTTCATATAAGTTCTCTTCGAGCATTTCAAGCACGTGCCTTTGAGGAGTATCATGATACATTTTAATTTCTTCAAGAATGATCTTCTTCTCCTTTTCAAACTTCTCTTGATCAAAAGCCGGATTGTTTAGCATATCAGTTAAAATATTAAGTCCTGAAATAAAATGTATACTTGGAATCTTAAAGTGAAAGCTAGTCATTTCATGTGAAGTAAATGCATTCAATTCTCCTCCTCTCTTCTCAATCTCTCGGCTTATATCTTCGTGACTTCGAGTCTTAGTTCCTGTAAAAAGTAAATGCTCAATAAAATGAGCTATTCCCTTTATATTTGAGTCTTCATACGCTCCTCCAAATCTATTAGTAATAGAAAAGGCAACAACAGGAACTTCCCTCTTCTCCATCAAAACCGTCATCCCATTTTTTAATTTTCTTCTAAAGAACTTCATATCTTAGTAAAAATACTTCAATTAATAAACATTACCAGAGAATAAATAGCAAACTAACTATCAAAACTACCCAATAAGAAATAAAGAACCACCTAACACTCCATGATATTCCTGGAAACTTCCAATCAGAAAAGGGCCAAAGAAAGGGAGTAGGTAAAAACTTTCTACTATGTGTGGGAATATCAATTAAGATATGTAAAGGCCAGGCCCATAAGTAAATGGGTATCTCTCCATTTAAAGCATAAACAAAAAATGCAATTAACAAAAAGACAAATAAACTATGAGTATAATTGTACAAAGAGTAAACCCATTTAGGTATCTCTTTCAAATTAGGTTGTCCTAATTTTCCCCTAGTAAAAATGTTATAAAAGGCGAAAATTGTCCAAGACAACAAATCAGGCAAAATTCCAAAAAGAATAGCTAACCAAACTGTCTTACTTGGAAAACTATGATAAAATATAAAGCTAATAACTGCATGAGCTAAAGTATCCACCATATAGATTATACTAGAAATAAGGTTATTAATCTATCCAACAAAAGCCTTAAAACTCTCTTCTTTCATTAACTAGTATGCCAATCAATGCAGGATACGAATATTTCGCAGCAGAGAAAGCTTATCATGAAGCTACAACTATGGAAGATAAGATTGAGAAATTAGAAGAATTAATTCGTTCAGCTCCTAAACATAAATCAAGTGAAAATCTCAATGCAGGCTTAAAATTACGTTTAAAGAAACTCAAGGAGTCAAATGAGAAACAAAAAAAGTCAGGAAAATCAAGTCATAAATCTATAAAGAAAGAAGGTTTCCAAATAGCATTAATAGGTTTTCCTAATTCTGGCACATCCTCTTTATTAAAAACACTAACAAATGCTAATCCTATAATTTCGGAGATACCTTTCACAACTCGTACTCCTGAAGTTGGAATGATGTTGCATGAGGGAATAAAAGCGCAAATAGTAGATATTCCTTCAATTGGTTCAGAAAGATTTGATCAAAACATAACTAATACTGCAAACATGATATTAATAGTTATAGAAAAACTAGATGAAATTGAAAAGGTTCAGCCATTTATAAAAAAAGCAACTGGGCAAAAGATAATCGTAATAAATAAATCTGACTTATTGTCTGAAAATGAACTTAGAAAATTAGAGGCAACATTAAAAGCTAAAAGAATTCAAGGAGTTATAATCTCAACCTATTCTGGATATCATTTAAAAGAATTAAAAGATATGATCATAAGTAAAATGCATGTAATCCGTGTTTACACAAAAGAACCAGGAAAGCCATCAACAAAAATCCCTATGGTTCTTCCAGAAGGATCAACACTAAAAGATATAGCAGAAAGTATCTTGAAAGGATTTTCAAAGAAAGTAAAAGAAACAAGAATTACCGGTCCAAGCAGTAAATTTGCAAACCAAAAAGTAGGTCTTACTCATATTCTGAAAGATAAAGACATCGTAGAATTCCACACAAACTAAAATAAATATCATCAAACAATATCTTTTTATACTACCTACTTCTAATATATTAACATGAGTGCTAGCTTACTAGACGCGCATGGATTTCTTTCTCAAATAGGTTTTGAACATCCTTGGGATTTTAGAGCATTAGTATGTGAGAATAAATTTGAACTAAGTAGAAGAGCAGGCTATGATATAGGAACTCCCGCCACCGTTTCTCATCTTTTAGATGAAAGAATAGACCACAAAACACCACTTGAAGAATTCGAAAGATTAAGAGAGACAGGAATATTATTATATTTAGTTGAAGGGCCTCTTTTAACAGATGCAGAAGCAGACAATCATCTATTTGGAGAATTAGCAAGATTTGGTAGGAGAATAAATGGCCCTTCTTCGATAGCACAAACAGTAATAAATTATCCCTTACTCTCAACATATTGCAAAGCAAATAAATTAAGTTTAGAATTACAAAATAGAATGTCTGGAGCAATAAGAGCGCAGATGCATTTAGAACTACCTACTGGAATGGTAAAGGTAGATTATGATTCATTCCGCACAAATTAACTATAAGCATCATTCCACAATTTCAAAAGCTTCTCTCTATTTTTTCTAATTGGTGCAAGTAAAGAATTTATCTCTTTAGCAACAGTTATTTTCAAATCCATTGGATGCAATGCTTTTGAAACAAAAGCTTTCTCCATTTCATCATAACTCTTGTAATGAACTGTTCCTCCAAATTTAACTGGCCTTTCAACGACAACATCTTCCTTTTTATCTTTCTTTAATACAAATACGACATGTCTAAGAAAAGCCATTAAACCATTATCTGCATTTCCTTCTATACACTCAGCGCCATTAACCTTTTTCTTAACTGTTTCTTCATCATCTAATAAATCAATCTTACTTCCAGTCACGCTTGAACTCATCTTCTTACCAATCAATCCAGGTAGAATAGGAGTCATCACATGTACTCTTTTCTTATAACCAATCTTAGGAAGTATCTCTCCAGCAAGAACGAATATTTTTCTCTGATCCATCCCGCCGTATTGTACATCAACACCTAAATATTCCTCATCGAGAGCTTGCATTAAAGGATATATCAAACCTCCAAGTTTAGGGTTATCTCCTAATTTAACAACTTCAGAAGCTGCCTTATTGGCATCATGCACACTTACGAAAGTGCTTAACTTCAATATATCAAAAAAATACTCCTTACTCATCTCAAAATCACTTCCTTTTACAAATTCAAGACTCTTCCTACTCACACCAAGAGATTCAAACATTAAAGGTATAATTGATTCATAGTACTTGTACCTCTTCTCAAGAACTTCCCAAGGAGTATTATCTAATGCTCCATGTAGATCAGCCAATAAAATCTTAACTTTAAAACCGGCCTTAGCAAAATCAGCCAATTTGTTTACCCAAACAAAATAAGCGACATGAGGACTACCCGTAATTGCAGTTCCGAGATAAACACTAGGTTTTTTCTTACTCTTTAGACTCTCTTCCAACTCTTCTATACCTAATATCTCACTAGTATTTCTCTTTACCAATTCTAATCTCTCTTCACTATTCATACTCATCGAAACACTAAAATACTTTAATAACCTTTCCAATGAATGAATAAACTCTCTCTATTCTTAACTCTTCTAGGTATCTTAACCCTTATACTCATATTGAACCTATCCAAGCCGATAGAAATTAACTCTCAAGAAGAATTAAAAGGATTAATTCAAAATCAAAAAGTCCAAGTTTCAGGAAAAGTTATAGAACAAAAGGACTACAACAAAATAACTTTTCTAACATTAAACAATAATCTAACATTAACATATTCAGGAAGTCATTTTAATTTCCTAGAAAAAAACATACAAGCAACAGGGACATATGATGACTTTAACTATCCAAAAATTAAAGTCCTAAAGATAAAAATTATAGATTAACTAATCTACTTATTATTTCCCCAAGCAGCAATACCTAATAACACATAATAAACTACATTTAGAAGAGGGATTATTGCAAAAATAGCCCACCAACCCGGTCTATTAAGAGCTTCAAAAGTTTTCCACATCCAAATAGTTGAATACACTACAAACACTATCAAAAAGAGAAAACCGAAAACAGGAATAAATATTCCTAAGAAAAATAACATTGGCCACCAAGGCATCTTAGCAATACTACTCGAAATAAGGGCTGGACCGACTAATGGAATCCATGCGATTCCTGGTGAATATGCACATTTAACTCTTCTAGCTATAGCCATAAATGCACAAGAAGTATAAATGTACAAAGCAAGAACCAAAAAGAATAATATAATTGCAAATGAAGCGATTAAAGATATTAATGTCGCACTATCTATTTCTGAAGCCATAAATTAATAAGATATTTATTGTTTATAAAACTATAGAACATATGCTACTAGAAATAATCCTAGCAATTGAACTTGGAATTATTATAGGTATATTTACGGGCCTTTCACCAGGAATTCATATTAACCTAATAGCATCAATTCTTCTAGCATCTATATCAAATCAACTATTTTCCTCAATCCAAACGCTCTCTTTAGCAGTTTTCATAGTCTCGATGTCTATCACTCACACAATTATAGATTTCATTCCTAGTATTTATCTTGGAGCTCCAGAAGAAGACACTTTTCTCTCAATTCTTCCAGGCCACCAACTAATGAAACAAGGTCTAGCGCACACAGCTTTTATCTTAACTATGTATGGTTCACTAGTAGCAATACCAATTATTTTAATCTACACTCCTATTTTCATTAAATTCCTCCCCATTATTTTCACATCAACAAAAACAATTATGCCTTTCCTTTTGATTTTCATCTCATTCTATCTAATATTTAGAGAAGAAAAAACACTTGTAAGTATCTTCATCTTTCTCCTAGCAGGAATACTAGGATTCACAACTTTCAATCTTCCAATAAAAGAACCCCTCCTCCCTCTTCTCTCAGGTCTATTCGGCTTATCAGGATTATTTTTATCATTAAATTCAACTTCAAAGCCACAAAAACAAACAATACAACCATTAAAGGAAATATCTCTTTCAAAAAATGAGCTATTGAAATCCTCTCTCTCAGCTTTTCTAATTGCTCCATTCTTTTCCTTCCTTCCAGGACTAGGTTCAAGCCATGCAACAACAATTAGTTCAGAACTATTTAATCTAAAGACAAAATCTTTTCTTTTCCTAAATGGAGCAGTAAATACAATTATAATGGGGCTCTCATTTGTAACAGTTTACACAATAGGAAAATCACGTACCGGTTCCGCAGCCACAGTTCTAGGACTATTAGATAAAATAACAAAATACGATTTAATTATCATTCTTACAACAATAGTAATCGTTGCAATTCTATCCTTCATTATAGGTATCTACCTCTCAAAACTAGCAGCCAAATTCATCAACATAATAAATTACAAATCACTAACCATTTGTGTCATCACAATAATCATCTTAATCAACATTATCCTCTCAAACTGGGTCGGTCTTCTAGTCCTCATCACATCCACATCTTTAGGTATTTTCACCATACAATCAAACTCTAGAAGAATCAACCTAATGGCGGCACTAATAGTTCCAGCTATTATTTATTATTTAATGAATTAAAACAGCGTCTCCTGTTTCTCTTTACCAGCAAAAGTATCGTCTTTTGATGGTGTCCGAGAAACTAGAATAGTGTCGCTTGTTTCTCGGCATCCTTCCCAAATATACTATGTATATACATTTCAGTCAATTCCAAACTTTCCAGTAAATAAGGTTGAACATTATATCTTTTAGCCAGATCAAGTGCTGGTTGCATATATTTCAATATACTTCCCTCTGAAATTGTAAATATCAACTTACCACCACACTTTAAACACTTCCCAGTCAATGGAGGTCTTCTATATTTATCATTACACTTACTGCATCTAAATCCTTGCTGAGAAAACTTTCTTAAGTTACCTCTAGTATCTCTAATAAAATGCCTTTCAATAATCAATCTAGCAACATCAGTTGTATCTACTGCTCTAATTTTTCCACATAATTTCATCATTCCCTGAACTTTGTCATCCATTGTAGGCAAAGTCTTATAACTTGAACATATAGGTCCTGAATTTATATCACTAGTTTCATAACTATAATCTAAATTAGTAAATTCTTTATCAGTACCGAGTCTCTGTTTAACTTGAGGCATCTTAATGTCGCCAGGAGACTTATGCTCTTCAGCCATTTGATAAAGAAGTAATGGAATCTCCTTTCCAACATCTACATCAAATATCATATCGTCAACTTCATTAGCTCTTAATCTCATATTTAATACTAAGGGCGCATCCTGCGTTCCACCTCTATGTGAAGGTAAGAATTTCTTAGAGAAATTCAAAAGCAAATCCATCAATACCATAACTGCCGCTTCATCACCATCGCAATCTCTTCTCATAGCTGCATGAATATAAGGTGAAGCAAGCATTGCTTGAATTTTAGAGAAACCTATCAATCTTCCAACAACTGCACAAGAAGTATGTGGCGCCATACATCCAAATAAAGAACCAACCATGTCTCCTTTTTTTTCAGCATTAAAAAATTTATTCAAACTATAAAGTCCAGTAAGCTCATCATCGATAAACTTCCCAACATTAAAGAATACATCGTCTGCTCTTTCATCAGGAGTTTCAGGACATCCTGGAAGAATTATATCGTGAGGTAAAATCTCTAAAATCTGATCCTCATTCTCCAACTTTTTACCATTTATATCTAAATCATATCCTAATTCTTTCAATTTTGAAACGCTCGTCCCTATCTCTTTAGCTTTAAAATGAGTGAGGGGCATTTCAGTCATATCATATCTTATAGTCCCATCTTTATTCACATTTAAATTATATTTAGCTCTTAAAAGTCCTTTAGCGAGATGTTCACAACTATGATCTCTACTGCTAGTTTCCTTAACTCCTTTAACAACTGCTTTCAAATCATCAAATGTTACACCTACCTTCTTTCTAGCATATTCTAAATACTGTCTCATATCGATTCTCTTTTCTCTATACTCCTGTCCTAAGTTATGTTCTTCGCATTTTCCTAAATAATTCTCATTGCATTCAGGACAATAATATTTCTTTATATTTCTCTGCCCACAAATATCACAAGAAGCATAAATTCCTTCAGCTTTGCAATTCTCACAATAATATATTGGAAAATCTGCTTTAACACTACCAACTTCAAAAGCCTCTTGTACGCTTTTTAATCTTCCTCCTTCATCTCCAACAGGAAAAAGAACATGTGGACTTCCAGTAAGCTTTCTTAACTTAGCTTTTTCAGGTCTCCCCATTCTTGCACCTATAAAAGTTCCAGACTTATCTCTTATTTCGATACTGCACAAAATATTAACAGCTTTCAAAACATCTTCTTCTTTGATATCCTTAACTTTTTTAACAATCTCTTCAATCTTTTCCTTAAAATTATCGCTCCTTAAATCTATTCCAATATTAAAAAATAAATGTTTAGCTTCTTCAAAGCTAATAACTACATTTTCAATACCTACTTTATGCTCACATCCTATTAATTCCAGTGCTCTCTTAGCTTTCACAAATCTATCTCTTTCTCTAGGAGAATAAGGTAAATCGAAAACACTTCCTTGTAATCCTCCATGAGCAATCCAATCTATCAAAGCTAAAAAACTATCATAAACTATTTCTTTCCAATAAAAAATAAATTCAGGGTGTAAAGAAACACTATATTTTTTGCTTATTTCAATAGATTCATCAAAACTCACATGTAAATTAGCATTCCCTCCTTTACCCTTCACCTCTTCAAGCCAATACTGTTCTACATATCCTGCTTTATCAAGCAAGTGATTTCTATTTAAGAAATCACCATAAGGAACAAGTAAATCTCCGAGATAAATTATTTCTTCAACTTCCAAATAAGCACTTTTAGCTTCCTCATAAGTTTTAATTCTTTTTACCTCCCCATTTCTAAATTTAACAATAGGCCCATCTAAACTATCACAGCTAGCAACGGTACATCCTTTAGTAGGTTTTTCTATTTTCAACTGCGTTCCAATAGCAATAAATCCATCAGTAATACCCATAGTAGCTGGATGCACAGCCAAAGTAGAATATCCCATATTTCTACTTCTCCCATATCTCAATCTAAATGATCCAGATTCAGATGGATGTGCAAATACTGGTCTTCCAGCAACTAAATCCTGCATATACGTGGCACCAGCTCTACTGCTTCCGGCTTTCTTCTCACTCTTTATCTTTTTTTGTAAATCTACAAAATCTTTAAGCCAATTCCACCCACTCAACTTAAAACCTTTTTCCTGCAATTTTGAAACTCTCTTAAGAATTTTAGGAGCTTTCTGTGCCAACCCTTCCCCAATAACTAATGCAAACCCTGATCTTATAAAATTAGTCTCAATTCTCTCCAAATCTTTATAATTGTAAACTTCTTTATCTTCACTGGCATCTCCTGTCAATTGGACTGGTAAATTTCTCATAAGGAAATCAAGTTCTTTCACACTAGGCAAATACTGTAAATTAGTAATTCTCTCATGATATTCATAGCACTCCTGTATTCCCCTCTTAACTTCATCTTCTGTTGGATCATACAATGCATAACCAAATATTTCTCTTAAATAATCTACAACAACTAAAGAGAATGCTGCCTCAGTCCCTCCAGCAGATCTTATTGGACCAGAATAATAAGGAGCAATGAAATCTTTTCCATCTTTTGTCTTCTTAACTTTAAGCTGTATAAATCCTTCAATAGGAGAAGAAACATAGCCTAAAGTCATATATCCAATAGCTACTCTTATTCCTGCTTCAACAGCTTGCAAATGGTTTTCAAATTTACAAAATTTCTCCTTTGCAATTTCTTCTGCAATCACTATAGCTACTGCTGGGTCCAAACTTCCATGTTCTTTTTCAAGAGAAAGAATTCTATCAGTAATTCTTTTATCAAATATTTGTGGATATAATACAGATACAAGACCAACCACTCTTTCAGCAAGAGTATTTGCAAGTGGCACTTCTACATCAGCAACAGGATCATAACCCTTCTTCTTAGCCTGCCTAGCTAATTCATAATTATCCTTAACCTTATTTTCAATCTCCTTAAAGTATTCTTCAATGTTCATCTATTCACCTCAAAAGGATTGAATCCTTGCTTTACCAAAGTCTGAATAGGAAGAAATAAATTGTCGGGGAGATTACTCCATTCAAACCACTCAAGCTTATCAATATATTCAAATTCTTTAATATCTTCCTTTCCAGAATCATAATCGGCAATTGCAAAAATAGTGATATAATGTTTGCCCTCTTTCTCAAATATATCATTAGTATATGGTCCAAGTCTTAAATTTTTTACATTTATGCCTGCCTCCTCTAATATCTCTCTTCTCGCACACTCTTCAATAGACTCACCGAATTCCAAATGTCCTCCAGGGGCGCCCCAGCTTCCAGGACCATGCGCACCTTTTCTTCTTAACATTAAAACCTTTCCATCTTTTAAAACGAAAGTTGCCACACCCACCTTAGGTCTCTTCTCTTCAAGCATTCTCAACCTCCTTCAATTCATCTTCATCAGTAAAATCAAAAATCTTAAGTTCACGAGTTTTCAAATTCAAAACAGGAACTTTACAAGGATCTGGAATATTTCCTACTTTTTCCTCGAAATCTGTCTGTGCCTGCCAACAACTCCCAGTAATTATCAAAACACCATTATAATTTTCTATATCTAACCTATGAACCTCTCCAGTACATAAAACATCTGGAACTTCGTTGATTACTAATGGATCTACATCCATATATGGAATATAAACGATATTTCCATGCATAGGAGCAAGATGTCTTCTCTTTAACATATGCTTAACAGCTTTAGCAGGAGACTTATGGGCTTTCATCTCACGTAATTCAGGTACTTCATTGATAAAGTGGTGAATACTCGCACCATGGTACATCAAAACTTTAAACTCCTTATTTCCTTCAAGCAATTTAACTAAAGTTGGATTTGTAACTAAAACTAAATTTTCAATTCCATACAATTCAGAAGCATATCTTCTATCAATTAAAGGTTGAGGTTCGGCAACCCTAACTGCATCGTGCTGTCCTGGACACATAAAAATAGTAATATCTTTAGGAATCTGTCTGAGATAGCTAGCCAACACAGCATACTGTTCTTTCATACTTTTTAACTTTAAAGCATATTCCTGACCAGGGAAAATACCTACACCATCTACATTGTCTCCAGGAATAAAAAGATACCTTATTTTTTTAGCATTTTCATCGCCACTCTTTATCCAATCAAGAAATCTTTGCATACCTTTCTCTAGATGTCTCTTACTTCCTACATGAATATCTGAAATAAATGCGATACTCATATCCCTTTCAAATTTTACCTTATCCTGAATTATTGCATCAGGAAAAATAATATCTTGAATAAATAGAATGTCTTTATTCCCACTGGCTTTTACAAGCACAATATCATCTAACTGTAATTCCTGAGCTTTCTTAAAAACTTCTTCTTTATCAAACTTAGTAAGTGTCTGTATTTTTCCAGTTAAATCTTCAAAAGAAATTATCAAATTCTTATTCTTAGTCATTCTTTTCTCAGTCACCATTCCTATAATACTTAAATTCTGCCTATCTGATGATATCTTATTTACAGCTACTAAATTAGCATTTCCTGCTCTTTGTATTAAAATTCTCTGCAAGCTCTGATACCTTGACCTAAAGTAACCTGTAAAATCAGCAACTTCTATTTTTTTATCTGGTTTAGTATCTGCATAAAACAATTGATAATCCGAACTATTTCTTTTCTTAGCTAATTCCACCATGCTCTCTTCACCAGGAGTAATAACTTTCTCTTTGGTAATTTCAAGACTTATTCCCAATTTAACAGAAACATTTTCAAAGCTTTCTTTTCCTTCTTTGTCAAGTGTTCTGACGAACTTCTGTACATATTCAGCATTTTTACTCAACATAGATCTAGTTATTAATCTCTGTCCTGAAAAAATAACTAAATTCTGTAAAAATTCGCTAACTCGCTTACCATCATTAAAACTTTCAAGTAAATCTACAACTTCATTCTCTAATAACAATCCCTTTTCTCTCGCTGTTTTTAATATTTCTTCTCTCATTTATCATAAATCCAAGGCACTATTCAATATCTCCTGTGCCTTAACTTTAATATTAGGAGCAAGCATTAATTTTATCTCGCGTGTTCTGCCTTGTCTTCCTTTACTTATAACTCTTGTATTAATTATTCCTAACATATCAAATTCTGCAAGTATATCTGAAACTCTTCTCTGTGTTAATACATCATTCCCTGTTTTTCCACAAACCTCTTCATATTTATTATAAACATCTCCTGTAAATATTCCTCCTTCTTCAGAATTTCCATCAAGCTCGGTTATTGCTTTAAGAACAAGTTGAAACTGCTTAGGCTCATTTTCAATAACGTAAAGCATTTTATCTCTCTCTATCTTGTCATTAGCAGTGTCTATATGTTTCAAGCTAACTTTCTTGCTTCCCTCTCTTTCAGCTAGCTCCCCAGCCACCCTAAGCAAATCTAACGCCCTTCTAGCATCTCCATGCTCTCTAGCTGCAAATGCGGCGCATTTAGCTATAACTCCTTCATCAAGTGCTTTTTCTCCAAAAGCACTATTAGCTCTTTCATGCAATATATCTTGTAATTGTAAAGCGTTATAGGGTGGAAATACAATTTCTTCTTCTCCAAGTGAACTTCTAACTCTAGGATCAATATTATCCATAAAAGTTAAACTATTACTTATTCCAACAAGTGTGATTTGTGCATTCTTTAAGCCAGAATTTAGTCTTGTTAAATTATATAAAAATCCATCAGATATCTTTTCAACTGCTTGATCAATTTCATCTAAAATTATCAATATTATCTGTTTCTTAGAATCAATCAATTCAACAAACTTATTATAAACTTGATCTGTTGGAAGTCCTGTAGCAGGAACACTTCCACCTAATTCATGAATTAACTCAGCTAAAATTCTATATTCAGTATCTGCAACTTTTTTTAACTTACAATTGAGATATATTATCTTCAAATAATCTTTACCCATCTCATTAACTCTTTCCTTAATCTTGTTCCCAACATATTGCACACTTAGTGTTTTTCCAGTTCCAGTTTTTCCATAAACAAATAAATTACTTGCCTTCTCTCCACGCAAACTAGGAGCTAAAATAGAAGCAACAGCTTCAACTTGTTCATTTCTATGAGGAATAGTATCTGGACTATAATTAGACTGCAAAACAGATTTATTCTTAAAAAAATTATTACTAGTAAATGAATTAAATATTTTATCTAAATTTTCCATCCTCTTTTCCTCTTTGTTTCTCAAACTCCATTTACATTATAAACTTATCGCTATTACAAGCACTATTTCCACTGGAGAAATAAATAATATAGAGGGAAACTTACTATTATTAAATTATTTTTGTTTTACACCCCACACCATCACTTCCGATGGAGAATCTAAAAAAGAACTAAGAGAAAAACAACATATCTAACAATAAGAAATAAAATAAATATAAAATTTATAGAATAAAATTAATAAGAACATAATATTATATTCTATTATATATAATATATATAGTATAGTATAGTATATATTTATAAATGAAAAATAAAAAAATAAAACATTTATCTTTATTTATAAATATACCTCTTTCCATACGAAATGATAGGGTGTGAGGGTAAAATGAGTTACAATATCATAACTATCTCTCTTCCAAATTTCTATCCCTCAAAACTGGTAAAAAAATGAGGCAAAGATTTATATATAATTTATAGCATAAAAAGTCATGACATTAGATAAAAAACCACTAAAAGAGATTATTGGAAAGATGGTCGTTACAAAAGAAGGTAAAAGACTAGGTGCAGTTAAAGATATAACTTTTGAAACTAGAACAGGAGAGCTTATTCAATTCCTTCTTAAAGATCCAACAACATATGTAAGAAATCTTAACTTAGAATCTTCAGGTAAAGACCTTCTTATCCCTTACAACACAATTATCGCAATTGGTGATTTTGTAGTTATCTCAGAAGAAGACCTCATATAATTATGTCTATCTCTACTAAAACTTATTTTAATAGCGTTTCAGTTTTATTTACTATTATATTCCTCTTTTACACCATTCTTTCTTTCAGATATGATAGAGGATATGGATTATATAGACTATTCGAAGATGCAGCATACATCTTAGCTTTTATATTTGTTATAGGGATTATAATTTCTCTAATAGTTTCGATAGTTAAATTTAGAAAAAGAGAAAATTCCACACAGGCTTTTTTATTACCTCTAATACCTCTTATTTCTGGAGCTTTAATATTCTTTAGCTTTATTTTATTTGACCTCGGAAGCATAAATAATTGGGGAATTATCGAAGGCATGGCTTTAGGTTTTTCCTTACTTGGATTTTTAGTATCTTCTGTTATTAATGGTGTAATGTATTTTTATAATAAAACTCCCTAACAACAATCTTTAAAAACCTCTTTTATCATTCAACAATATGAAAGTCATAGGATATAATTTAACAAAAGTTTTGGCGGAAAAGAAAGCCGAATCTAAAACCATTAATTCAATAAATACAAGTATAGAATTCGTTAATATTGAAAAAGATAAAATAGACAGTATAAAAGACTTTGAAGTTATAAAGGTGAATTTCAACTTTACAGTTAGCTATGAAAGTCAAGCAGACAAAAAGGATACTTCTCTAAAAATAGCCAGAATCGAGCTTGAAGGTAATTTAATATTTGCAGCAGATAAAGAAGAATCAAAAGAACTTCTTAAGTTCTCTAAGAAAAAAGACCTTCCAGCCAACATAAAAGTTCCATTAAATAATGTAATCTTCAAAAAATGCCTTATTAGATCTTTAGAACTTGCAGATTCGCTTAATCTTCCTTTCCATATCCCAATCCCACAAGCTACTTTACAACAGAAACAGCAGTAAATTCATTATTCTTATAGTTTGGAGTCATAATTCTTTCCCAATTTGGAATAATAAAGCCTTTCTAAAAGGGTTTATCTTATCTTCTTCACTTTTCCAAAATCAAACACTTCCAAATTATCCCCGACAACCTTAATTTCAAAATTCTCCACATCAAACTCCCAAGGAACGTTCAAATCTTCCCTTACATCACTTCCAATAACCAAGGGAAAGAAACTAGGTAGAATAATAACTTTTTTATCTTTATATTTACCAGCAAGAAAACACTTATACTTTTCAATTTTACTCCCATCACTTATTTTAATAGCTGGGTGTGCGTGCCCCATCACCCAATACTCAATTTTCTTATCATACAATTCCACACTATCAACATCACCATGTAAAAACATAAAACCATTCCAAAAATAATTCTTTTCAACCTCAATTTCTCCTTTTCTAGCAATATTAACAAGATAATTATCATGATTACCTTTCAATATTATCAATTCCATACACTTACCTTTCAAATATTCAATTAACCTAAGTACATCATTCCATTCCTGACTCAAGTTTCCAGAAAAAGCGTGTTTAACATCACCTAATAAAATAATCTTTTCAACTCTTCCAACATTTAAGAATATTTCATCAAACTCTTTAATCATTTCATTATACATCTCACGAGTCACAAATACACCACTTCTATTCATAGCTTCCTCATATCCAAGATGCAAATCACCTACAACTAGCACTTTCTCATCCTTATCATTGATCAACAAACACTTACCAATATATTCTATTTTCATTTCCCTTTCTCCTTAATAACTTTCAGGTGCAGATCATGCATTCTCTTCAAAAATACTGCTTTATCTTCAAGTTTGATAATATCGCTTCTTCCCTGCACAATTAAATTAAGTCCAAAAGGTGAGACAATAGGAACTCTATGAACTTTAAACTTAACACTACCTTCTTCTATCCATTTTAAAACAAGCTCAGCACTTTTAACATCCATCAAATCCTCAAAAACCTCTCTTCTTGCCTCACGTAAAATAGGGAATTCATTACTTATTTTTTTAACAGCAGTATAAAGAAACTCACTATGTACTTGCTGTTTTCCTACACTCTTATTCCTTCCCTTATAATTTCTCAATATCATTAAACTTCTACTAGCGCAATGTCTAAATCTTCTTTTCAAAATATCTGTCTTTTCAATAGCTTCTTTTAATATTTCTTTCAAATCCTTACTTTTCACCCAGCTCAATATACTCTTCTCATCTAATTCAACACCAGATAAAAAGAACCCATGATCATTAATTCCCATTTCAACATCTCTATGCTTCAACCTTCCAGCCGCAAAAGCATAAGCACGGGCTAAAGCATCATTAACTCTTCTACCATAACAACTATGAAACAACAAATATTCTTTCTCTTGCTTAAATTTTTCTACAACAATAGTTTTCTCATCAGGTATCTCACTGAATTCATTCTGTTCAAGAAAGTACCCGTACATTTCCAATGCAACATATCTTTCGCAATACAAATATTCCTGTATGAATTTTATACACTTTTCTTTATCATCTATTTTTTCCTTAACAAGCTTTCTAAATCTCCCAATACCTAAACCAACTTCAAAATTCAAAGGCAACATTTCAGAAAACCAACTAGGTATTGTCGGATTTCTAGTAACGCCTGCTCTAACAAATGCCTTCATACCTCTACTAAATAAATACTGATACTTCTGTCCTCCTAATACGAATATATCTCCTCTCTTCATCTTCTCTAAAAATCCTTCATCTATCTGCCCAACATCCCTTCCCTTTCCTTCACCGGCCCCAATTACAACACCTATGAAGCCTTCAGCAGGAATAGTCCCAACATTAGTCATATAAATAACGCGAGCAAGCATTCCTTTCTTTCCAATCTGTTTTTTCTCAACATCATACCATATTTTAGCATAGACATGTCTATGCTCTAAAGCGTAATCACCAGCCAAATAGCTTACAACAGAAAAGAAATCATCCTTACTCAAATCTTTATAACAATAACTCTGTCTAATTTTTTTCAACATATCATCAACATCCCAAATTCTAGTAATGGCCATACCATATATCTGCTGAGCCAATACATCTAAAGCATTTTTAGGAATCTCCGCTTTATCTATATCTTTCTCAATCATTCTTTTCATTATTACTCCACATTCCATCAAATCATCCCTATCTAAAACGATAAATCTACCCTTAGGATTATCATGTAACTTATGCCCTGCCCTTCCAATCCTTTGCAATGCCCTACTAACTGATTTCGGACTCTTCACCATAACAACTAAATCAATTCCACCAATATCAATTCCTAATTCAAGGCTAGTACTACTAACTACAACTTTCAATTCACCTTTTCTTAATCTATCTTCAATTTCAAATCTTTTCTCTTTACTCATACTACTATGATGAGCACCAATAAGTCCTTCATATTTCCCAGGAAAGCTTAACTGCAAATGGTGTATAATTCTTTCAGTTGCATTTCTAGTGTTAGTAAATATCAATACAGTCTTACTCTTATCAACTAGTTCATCTATCATCTGGTAAAATTTCTTCAAGTTACCCGTACTTTCACCTTCCAATATACTCTCCCCAGGAAAATCAAGTCCAATTTCAATTTTTTTAAGTAATTTAACTTCAGCAATCAAACAATCTCTCTCGCTTCCAACTAAAAATTTTGCAATTTCATCGAGAGGCGCAATAGTAGCAGATAATCCAATTCTAACAGGTTCAATTAGGCTTGCATCACACAATCTCTCAAGAGTAAGTGATAAGTAAACTCCTCTTTTATTAGTCAAAGCATGTATTTCATCAACAACAATGAATTCTAATGCTTTCAAAGACTCAACAAATTTAGTAGTAGTAAGAACAATAGCTAAACTTTCAGGTGTAGTAATAAATATATGAGGAATATGCTTACTCTGACTTACTCTTTCCTTCTTTTCAGTATCTCCTGTCCTTAACGCCACTCTTACTTCTTGCATAACGAGTCCTTTCTTCTCAGCTAATTCCCTAATCTCTGCTAAAGGAGATATTAAGTTCACAGAAATGTCATTTGAAAGCGCTTTCAAAGGGCTTACATATACTGCATAAATCTTATTTTCAAGTTCATTCTTCAATGCAAGTTCAACTATATAATTAATAATTCCTAAAAATGCAGTAAGGGTCTTAGTTCCTCCAGTAGGAGCAGAAACTAATATGTTCTTCCTACCATAAATATTCTTTACACCATACAATTGAGTAAGACTAAAGTCCTTAAACTTCCCAAAGAACCATTCCTTGACAAGAGGATTAAGAATTCCATTTACTTCTTCACTACTACTCTGATTGATGTAAGTTATCTCTGCCATTTTATCCAAGTATTAAATTTATCTCAATTATATCTAAAATAAACAATAAAAACAATTACTATCTTCTCACACCCACCTTTTTAATACTTTACCTTCACTTAGAAATAAGCTCAGGCGATTTACTGACAATTCTATCTAATTGCGCATGAGGATGAAATCTTTTTGCCCATTCAAAATTTTCTTCATGCGCTGGAAAGCCATTAACAACATATAGAGCTGCCTTCCTACCAAAATATCTCTGCAAATATTCCCTATTATTAGGTTCTTCAATATCATGACTGCGTCTATTTAATTTACTTAAATGGGGAAGATTTTTATGAAGATTATAATCCTCACTCCAAAGTTCACTTAAAGCACCATGCAAGTTTGGAGGAGAATTATTAATTATAGGAAAAACACTTAGTCCAGATTCTAAAAAATCATCCTGAATAGCTAAGGCTTTAACAACAGCACCATATTTAAATAATTGATAAAGACATAAATCAAAATCATATTGTCCACCATTTTGACCTATATGAAATACTTGAGGGTTACGACTATTATTTTCATCCATTTGCTTTCTCAATAATGCAAGCCCATTCCAAGTTTGTTGAGCAAAGAATTCTTCAACACTATGTTCAACACCAAGTATAGAAGAGACAACACGATATCTAGGCATTTTAATTAAGTCAAATTCTTGATGAGGCACATGAGAGATAACCACAGAAGTTAAATTATTACTAACCATGAATAAGTATCAATCTTAGCTTTTTAATCTTTATTATCTCACACCACAATAACCAAAACCGAATACCTTTTAATACACATAATCTTAGTAATATAATGCCCACAATATCTCAGCAAAAAAAAGATAAAATATCTGAGCAGATTCTACATTATCTTTTCACAATATCTCCTCAATCAACATATACGAGTGCTATAGCTAAAGAAATGGCAC